>ENA-ORCN01000092-ORCN01000092.1-human-gut-metagenome-genome-assembly--contig:-NODE-92-length-68954-cov-25.627873_pt1 | contig 68954 bp, 68 predicted proteins | sample MGYA00242984_ERZ507984 | MGnify/ENA primary metagenome ERZ507984 (study PRJEB26167, sample SAMN06115395) | human gut metagenome | host: Homo sapiens | place: China:Hubei | collected 2016-05-19 | study... | reverse complement strand
AGGACGGAAGCCGTGAGCAGGAAGTAGAAATCTACTACCGCTTCATCGGCAAAATCGACTGACCTTTCTTTTTTACCCAACAATATCTTTAATTAAGGGAAACGGGGACTGGATAGCTTGATAGATTTCAGCGACTACATTGCCCTGAGCATCCCGGAACTGCGAATCATCAAGCCGAAGACATTCCGGGAAGACACCCGCTATCTGACCCACTACATCAAAAACCGCAAACCTGAGATCGACATCCACCTTTTGGGATGCACCGATGTGAAGATGATTGCACAGAACAGCTTCTGTACCTCTGCAGACAGCACCAGCTGGCTGTCCGGGGTCAAATATGGCTGGTTCGATGATGGCAACCAAAAGGCGCACATCAACCAGTTCCGCAAAGACCTCATAGAACAGCGGCTATCCGCGGTGAGGATCATTACAGAAGGCAGGGGGCTGGAGCTGACGGATAAAACACTTCTCTATGGAGCGAGAGCCAGCCTGTGCGCCACCATCTGCAAACAGAAATATACACGAGCCGCAGGCTCACAAGAATAGGAGCAAAAATGAAAAAGACAAACGAAAATTTGGTGATCCTGATTACGTTGTTTGCAATCAGCATCGTCATTGCCAACGTAACCGGTGCGCGCACCATTACCACCGGCCTGCATATCGGCCCCATTGAGCTGGCTTTGAGCGGCGGTGCCATCACCTATGCCGTCACATTCCTCTGCACAGACATCATCGGCGAGATCTGGGGCAAGGCCACGGCCCAGCGCGTGGTGAAGTATGGCTTTATCGGCCAGATTTTTGCCACCGCCTGCATTATGATTACCGGCGCTTTTCCTGCAACGGATGCCGTCATGGACAATGCCTATCAAACCCTGCTGGGGCAGAACTGGATCTTCGTCATCGGCAGTCTGTCCGCATACCTCGTTTCCCAGTCGTGGGATGTGGCCGTATTCCATGCAATCCGTGACCGCTACATTGCCAAGCATGGCAGCACCAAGGGTGGCCGCTGGCTCTGGAATAACGGCAGCACCATCACGAGCCAGATCTGGGACACGGTGATCTATGCGGTCATCAGCTTCGGCTTCGGTCTGGGCTGGGTGCATACCCACGAGGGCCGGATGCAGCTTATCGGTATCATCATCGGGCAGTATCTTCTGAAAGCCTGTTTGGCGCTGTTGGATACTCCCTTTTTCTATTTCTTCACAAGAAATGCAGACCGCCGCTGACGGCATCGTGTAGCGTGCGCTCTGTGTTCCGTCTGCCAGTTTGAGCAGAAACAAACAAAGGAGGATGGTGACTATGTAGATGGACAAGCGGGATAAAGGCTACACCCTGTATAAAAAAGGGCTGTCCTGCACCGAGATTTCCAAGAAGTTGGATGTGTCTATCAACACAGTAAAGTCATGGCGCAAGCGCTACTGGACGCAGGGTGCAGATGCACCCGCAAAACGCACCCTGCACCCAGAGGATGCACCCGCCGCACCTGACCCTGAAACAAGACCAAAACAGGGCGCGCCGCCGGGAAATGTCAATGCCGTTGGAGCAGGTGCGCCAAAGGGAAACCGCAATGCCGTCAAGCATGGTGGGTGGTCTGAACTGATGTTCCGAAGCTGGACAGAGGAACACCGTCAGCTGTTGGATGCCTGTGACGAAGATGTGGATGCAGAAGAACTGCTCATAAATGAGCTGAAATTGCTGACCGCCCGCGAGGGCTATCTGCTGGAACGTATCTCCCACTATTCTCAAGAGGGAGCCTATGTTCAGACGCAGACCACATCCAAGAGAAGCAGGAATTTCAAGCGGCTGGATGGTGACACTGAAAAGGAAAAGAACGATTTGCAGTCCTATGTGGAAGCCATTGATGCCAAAGTAGCCGCCGGGGAGCGTTTGCCGGGCAATGAAACCCTGACAAATTCCACTCTGGAAGCGTCTTACCTCATCATAGAGCGCTTGAACAAGCTCCTGACTGATGTACAGCGGCAGAAAGCCCAGTGCATCAAACAGCTGGCCGAACTGCGAAGCATGAGCGGCGGCGGAAAGAGTGAACTGGTTGACGACTGGGTAGCAGCCATTCAGGCCGCAGAGGAGATGGACGATGACGCGCCGTGAGTTTTTCCAAAGAAGAATACCGCGGTACCGCAAAGACCCGCTCCTGTTTTTCAAGGAAGTGACTCACTTTGAGCCGGATCCATGGCAGCGGGAAGCGGCTGTGGCGGTATCACAGCATCGGCGCGTTGCCATCCGTTCCGGGCAGGGCGTGGGCAAAACGGCACTGGAAGCCAATCTTATGTGGTGGTTCATTGCCTGTTTTTCCTACCCGCGCATCGTCTGCACCGCACCCACGATGCAACAGCTGGACAACGTCCTGTGGGCAGAAATGGCAAAGTGGCTGGACGCAAGCCCGGTGCTTCAAATGATGTTCACATGGACGAAGACCCGCGTATACATGAACGGCTATGACCGCCGCTGGTTTGCCGTCCCGCGTACAGCTACAAAGCCTGAGTCCCTGCAGGGCTTCCACGAAGACAATATGCTTTTCGTGGTGGACGAAGCATCCGGTGTTGCTGACCCCATCCTTGATGCCATCGGCGGCACCCTGACCGGTGCCAACAACAGGCTTCTCTACTGCGGGAACCCCACAAAGGCGACCGGCGGCTTTGCTGAGAGCTTCCAAGGGGACGGCATGGACTGGTACTGCATGACGGTATCAAGCCGGGACAGCCCCCGCACCAGCAAGGAAAACATAGCTGCCCTCGAAAAGAAGTACGGCAAAAATTCCAATGTGGTGCGCGTCCGTGTGGATGGCCTGCCGCCGGTCGCGGACAGTGATGTGTTCATTCCCAGCTACATTGCGGAAAAGGCCACCATGAATGAGCCGCTTCCGCATGACAGCCCGGTGCGACTCTCCATCGGCTGTGACGTTGCCCGTTTTGGTGATGACTGCACCGTCATTGCCCCCAACATAGATGCTGACGTTCAGGAACTGAAAATTCGGAACGGACAGGATCTGTGGGCAACGGCAGAGGACATCATCTTTGAGTATCTTTTCCTGCTGGAGAAGTACCCGCAGTACCCCGGCATGGTCTATGCCATCATTGATGATACCGGTCTGGGCGGCGGCGTGACCGATATTCTGCGCCATGAAAGGGAAGCCAGAGGGCTGAACCAGCTTGAGGTTATCCCGGTGAACTTCGGCGCATCCGTGCCGCAGGAGGATGCAGCCGCCAACTATGCCGACATATCCACATGGATGTGGTCACTGGTTCGTGACATGGCACAGAGCGGGCGGCTACACCTGCCCAATGATACAGAGCTGATTGCCCAGCTTTCCACGCGAAAGTACGCTTTTGCCGGAACACCGCCGAAGCTGAAGCTGGAGAGCAAGGACATTATGAAACGGCGCGGCCTGCCCAGCCCTGACCGGGCGGATGCCGTGGCGCTGTCCCTGTATCAGCCCATCACCTACACATGGGAAATCGGATAGGAGGAAACAACAGAAACATGGCAGTATTTGGATTCGGACGGCGCAATGCCGTTGGGCGGCAGTACAATGGCGGGAACGTCAGCGTTATGCTGCCCCGGTACACTACGCCGCCTGAGCGCAATACGCGGGACTGGCTGGAAATGTTTGGCCGCAACCCGCGTTTGGCGGTTGTGGATCGCATTGCTTCCGACCTGTCCACCTGCGCCGGTAAGCTGTACCGCAAGGATGAAAACGGGGAAGAAGTGGAAATCACGGACCATCCCTTTTTGAATTTCATGGCGCATCCGAACCCCCTCTATGAAATGACTTGGGGTGCGTGCTGGCGGTTGCAGCAGATCTATCTGGAACTCAAGGGCGAGGGCTACTTCGTCTATGAATTTGATGCCCTCGGTCGTCCGGTGGAGCTGTGGCCGCTCCCTACACATTGGGTGCAGCAGACCCCCTATGTGGGCTACCCCTACTATGAAATCAGAACGACCGGCGGACTCATCCGGCAAATCCCGGTGGACGATATTTTCTGCATGAAAGAACTGAACCCGCTTGACCCCTACAAAAGAGGTCTCGGTGCGGCAGAGTCCCTTGCAGATGAGATCGAGACGGACGAGTACGCGGCAAAATTCCAGAAGAAGTTCTTCTACAACGATGCCACTCCGACCACGCTGATCTCGATGCCGGGAAGCAGTAAGGATCAGCGCGACCGTTTCAGGTCCGAATGGAATGAGCGCTTCCGGGGACCGTTCAACTCCCACGGCATTGCCACGGTGGACGGCAACGTGACCGTGACGAAGCTGGCCGAGAACATGCGCGACATGGATATGACGGAGGGGCGAAGGTTCCTCCGGGATGCCGTGCTTGAGCATTTTGGTGTTCCGCGTGAAATCATGGGCATCACGGAGAGCAGCAACAGAGCCACGAGCGAAGCGGCTCAGTACATCTATGCCCAGAACGTCATCATGCCACGGCTCAACCGCCGGGAAGAAGCCATCAATACACAGATTTTGCCGTTCTATGGCAATGATCTTGTCTGGCATTTTGATGATGTGGTCCCGCGCTCGCAGGAATTTGACAAGGCCAAAGGCATTGACGGCTGGAATGCCGGGCTTTTGACCAAGGATGAAGCACGCGAACTGCTGGGCATGGAACCCTGCAAGACCGGCGGTGACTGTTTCAAGATCACCATTTCCGATATGTTCATCGGCTCCAACGATGACCCGGCGGAGGTGACGACCGACCTGATGCAGGAAAGCACAGATGAAGTCGAAGTCACGGATGATGAAGATACCGGCGGGATGCTGTTTATGAGTGACCGCTGTGAGCATGAAGAAAAATCCCGCACGCAGAACATCGGCAATCTGCTGGCGGCCGCCCAGAAAGCCCAGAGAGCGAAGTTTGAAGTTGCCACGATGAAGTTCTTCAAGCAACAGCAAAAGCGGCTCTCCGGCTCTCTGAGCGGCACTGAGAAAGCAGACTGGAGCGTGTGGGATGTTTTGATGCCCTACATCACGGAAAACCATGTGGAAGACAGCGCCGCATGGTCTGCCCTCGGTGAGCAGGAGCAGAAAAATCTTGTGGAGCAGTTCATTGGTGGCCTTATCAACTGGCCGTCTGAGGAAACGGCAATGGAGGAAATCTTCAAGCCGCTTTGGAAGCAGACCTATGATGAGGGTACTCGGATTGCAAAACAGGCCTACAATATCCGCGGTGTTGACCGCCCGGAGCTGCTCAGTCAGGCAAAGCTCCATGGTGGGCAGCGTGTCCGTCATGTGACACAGACCACCAAGGAAAATATCTCCCGCATTGTAGCCAATGGCATTGAAGCCGGTATTGGCCGCGAAAAGATGGCGGATGAGATTTTGCAGGAGTATGAGATCCAGACCCGGAGCAGGGCGCGGCTCATTGCAGATCAGGAAACCGTGATGACGCTGGAGACCGGCCACTATGACATGATGCAGAAAAGCGGCGCCACCACAAAGACGTGGCATCACCGCCCGCAGAAGAACCCTCGTGATGGTTCCAATGGCGGTCCGAACCATGTCAAGATGGACGGAGAGACCGTGCCGATCGATGCCCGGTTCTCCAATGGCCTGCGGTATCCCTGCGACCCGGAGGGGCCTGCACGCGAAACCATCAAATGCAGGTGCTACGTCACCTACAACAGATAAAGGAGGGCGTGAGAGTGGTATTCACGCGAGAAGATGCAGCTCGTGCTGCACAGACCATCGGCATTGACTTCAAAAAGGAAGCATTCCAGCTGGAAGACCTGCTGAACGGCATGAACACAGAGCTTGCCCGGCACGGTACCAAGGCAGGAACGGTCGATGTTACACATGATGACCCCACAATGACGGCGAAGCTGGCAGTTGCAAATCTGCGGGTATCGCCGTCTTATTATTCCCAGCGCGTGGGGAAAAGCGCATGGGAACGCTCCCTTGCACGGGGAGTAAAGCACAAGGGCGCAAAGACCGAGTACAAAACCGTGGAGTTTGAACTGGAGGGCTTTGACGATAAAGAGGGCACATTCTCCGGCTATGGAGCTGTGTTCTCCAATATCGACAGCGGCGGCGACATTATTGAGCCGGGTGCCTTCACGAAGACCATCGCCGAGGGCATCGGCCGGGTGAAAATCCTGTCCGGGCATAACGATAGTCTGCTGCCGATCGGCATTCCTACCGAACTCCGCGAGGATGCAAAAGGTCTTTTTATGAGCGCAAAAATCAGTGATACCACTCTCGGCAGGGATGTGAAGACGCTGATCCATGACGGCGTTCTGTGCGAACTCTCCATCGGCTATGACCCGGTCGTGTTTGACTACGATGAGAACGGCATCCGCCACCTCCGCGAAGTCAAGCTCTGGGAAATCAGCGTTGTCACATGGGCAATGAACGAACAGGCGGTCATTACGGACCACAAATCGGATGATGCGGCAACCCGCATCGAAGCAGAAGCACAGGCCATCGTTACCGAGGTAAAGGCTGGGCGCAAAATTTCTGCTTCCCGCATGAAGTCCCTCAAGGATGCCTGCACGTCCATGAAAGCCGCCACAAAGCTGCTGGATAAGATCATTTCGGAAGCGCAGGGTGACAACGGCAAGGTGCATCCCCCGGTAAGCGCACACAAGTCCGTGGAACGGAAATCCGTTCCGAAGAAAACTGTAGAAATTATTTTTTGACACAGGAGGAAAAATCAATGCGTCTGAAGAACAGAAAGAAGTCCGCAGCCGCCATCAAGTCTATGAAGGTGGGCACCGATGAACTGAAAGACCTCATCAAGGGTGCCGTCAAGGAAGCCATGGGCGAGGAGGACGATACCGGCGATGATGGTAGCGATGCTGCCGCCGCGCTGGATGGCATTACCGCAGAGGACATGGCTGATATTATCGAACAGGCCGTGGACAATGCCAACGAGAAGCGCAAGTCCCGCAAGGATGCCGGTGAGGAAGTCGGCGACCTGACGGCCGATGAAGTCATTCAGGAGGCCGCTGAGATTATCGATGCCATGACCGCAGATGAGGGCATGGACGATGATGAAGCCGATTCCGAGGGCAAGGATGACGATGAGGCTGACTCTGATGAAAAGGATGACGACGAAGCCGCTTCTGAGGATGATGCCAAGCGCCGCAAGTCCGCTGCATTCCGCCGTCAGGTGAAGTCCGGCACCGCCCCTGCCCAGCGTAAGTACTCCAGCCTGTTCATGGGCGGCACCGCTTCCGCCAAGAAGCAGCAGAAGAGTGTGCCCCCGCTGGTGAACCTCGCCCGCGCCATCAAGTGTCTGGATGTCTTTGGCCGGCATGACCCGGAACGTGCTGAGTTCTACGCCAAGAAGTACTACGAGGATATGTCCATGGCCCGCGAGTTCAAGGCCATGTCTGCCACCAACCCGACCGCTGGCGGCTTCCTGATCCCGGAAGTCTATCTGGATGAGGTCATCGAACTGCTGTACAGCAAGACTGTTATCAAGGAGCTGGGTGCACGTACCATTCCGCTGGAGAACGGCAACCTGAACATCCCTCGCATGACCTCCGGCACTCGCGCTATGTGGGGCGGTGAGGGCCGCAAGATCGCTTCCACCCAGCCTGCATTCGGCAACCTGCGTCTGTCTGCAAAGCGTCTGGAAGCTATTGTGCCCCAGACCCGCGAACTGCTGATGAGCACCAAGTATAGCGCCGATGAACTGTTCGCCGCTGATCTGTCCCGCCGTATGCAGCTCGGCCTTGACTGGGGCGCTCTGTACGGCACCGGCGGCGAGTTCCAGCCCACCGGCATTGCCAACACCCCCGGCATTGAGAAGATCGACGCAAAGAAGATGGATGCCCAGTATGCCGCAGACGGCAAGCTGACCGCCGATTTCCCGGTCTATGTGAAGTCGCTGGTTATGAGCAAGAACGTGGACGATCAGGCTCTGGGCTGGGCTTTCAACTCCTTTATGGAGGGCTATCTCAAGAACATCAAGACCACCACTGGCGACTACATCTACCGCGACGAGATGAACGCTGGTAACTTCCTCGGCATGCCGTACAAGGTTTCCAATCAGATCCCCACCGACAGCAAGACCGGCTGCACCGAAATGTTCTTCGGCAACTGGGCAGACCTGATGATCGGCGATCAGATGGGTCTGGAGACCTACACCACTCTGGACGGTACTTGGACGGATGAGAACGGTGTCCAGCACAACGCCTTTGAGGAAAATCTGACCGGCACCCGTGCGCTGATGTACGATGACATTGGCGTGCGCCATGTTGAGAGCTTCGCCTACGTCCACAATATCAAGGTTATCTGAGGAGGAAGACTGCTATGAAAAGAGCACTGTTTGATACCGTCACCGTCCTGCCGTTTGCCAGCGGCAATGTGGTTGACCGCACCGGCTATGAGAGCGCCGTGCTGGCTGTTACTGTGGAAGCATCCCAGACGGCCACCATCAAGGTCGAAACCGCCGACAGCACCGCCGGTCCGTATGAGCCGGTCAAGGACAGCCGCATCTTCGTTGATAACCCGGTCAACGAGGATGGCGAGGCCGTCATCGAGAACGAAGCCGAAGCTCAGGCTGTGGCGAACCTCGACATTGACCTGATCGGCTGCAAGTCCTGCGTCAAGATCACCGCCACCAACGGCACCATTGGTGCGCTGGCGCTGGGTGATGCCACCAACTGCCCTGTCAAGGAAAGTATCTGATGGAGGGCTGCATGATGGCGAGAATGTTCAAACCGCCCAAGTCCGCCCCGCGCCCTGCTGAGAACAAAGCAGTTCATGCAAAGGAGCGGAAGACCGCCGCAACCCCGCCTGCGGATTCGCAGGAAGCCCCGGAAAAGGGCGCTCAGTAAAGTTTCCCTCTGATGGGGAAAGCCTGTCAGAGGGCTTTTATTTGGAGGTGTCGTGTTGGCCGTAACACTGAGAGAAAATGCCCTCACCACTCTGGATGCCCTGAAAACCTCGCTCGGCATCGACCCGGCGGAAGAAGATGCACAGCGGGACGCAACCCTTGTGCAGCTTATCAATGCGGCATCTGCGTGGCTGGAAACTCAGCTGGGAAGAAAGCTGGGGAAAAGCACCTACCGGCAAAGATATTGTGGTACTGGAACGCAGCAGTTGTCGCTGGAGCAGTATCCCATTGTCAGTGTGGAACGTATCACGGACACGTTCACCGGGGAAACCATTACGGACTTCGATTTCAACGAAACCGGCGAGATTGGGGTTCTGTTCCGTGAAGATGGATGGACATACCGCGGGCACATCGGCGGGTTGGCCTATGACTACATTGCCCCCAGAAAATATCTGGAGGTGCAGTATGTGGCCGGGTATATTCTGCCGAAAGATGCCACCGAAGACCATCCGGCCACGCTCCCGGCAGATATGGAAGCCATTGTTTGGTACATGATCGCCCAGCAGTGGGCCATCATTGAAAATGATGCCGCCGGGCTGTCGGCGTTCTCTATCTCCGATGTGAGCTGGACTTTCGATAAGAATATCAGCGAAACATGGCAGTCCGTGATTTCAAAGTATCAGCGGTGGTAACATGAAAATCCTTAAAGATGGATTTCGCGCAGATATGGAGCGCATCAAGCGGGAACTGACAGCGCTGCAAGGCGTGAGTATTCATGTGGGTATTCTGGGAGACGCGGGAAGCGACATCCTGATGATTGCCGGTGTGCATGAATATGGAGCGACGATCAGTGCGAAGAATGTCAAGCATCTGGCTATTCCGTTGAATATGGAAGCGAAGAATGCTGGCAGTCCCCGCAAATTCAATGACCTGCGGTTTATTCCCATTTCTCCCGGCTATGGCTTTTTGGTACGCGACAGAAAGCATCCCCAGAAAGCCCCCGGTAGAAAGAAGCAGGAAAAACATGATGCAAAAAAGCATCCGAGCGGCGGCGAAGAAGACCCGCGCCCGAATGAGGACTACGAGTGGATGTATATGCTGGTGGACAGTGTGACCATCCCGGAACGCAGTTTCATCCGAGCGAGTTTCGACACCGGCAAGGCCACGCTGGAAAATATCTGCAAAGAAGCTGTGGATGGCATCATTTTGAAAAAATGGACGGCTCAGGAGGCGGCAGACTACATCGGAAAGTGGGCGGTCGAAATGACCCACGACTACTTCAACACGAAGCTGTCACCGCCAAAGTCTGCTACAACGCAGTTGACCAGCACCCAGTATCAGCCCCTGTTTGATACAGGGCGGCTGTACAACAGCATTTCGTACAGCGTGGAGGGTATCTGATCTATGAGAAAATGGAAAGGGCCGCAGATTCCGCGAAGCCTGCTGCACAGTATGTACGAGGTGCATACCGAGGGCGGCGGCTATGATAAGGAGCAGGGCGGACAGTGGAAGCCGGGAACAACGGTCGAAACTGTTTTTCAGGGTGTTGTGATGCCGCTGAACAATGAGGATTTGCAGTACATTGACAGCGGAAGCTATACGCTCAATGCTCAGAAAGTCTATACGAATGGGCACACCCTGCAGGTGGGCGCCCAGTTCCGGGATGGGTTTGACGGCCAGATCTATACGGTCAAGCAGGAGCTGACTCACGGCCCGGTGCATTCGATGAAGCGCTACATGGTTGAGAAGAAAGGGGAGAGCAACCCGAAATGAATTTCAGGGAACTGCGGAACCGCCTGATCTCTAGCCTGTGGGATTACATTGGATGCCCAGTCATTCTGTCAAATCAGGTCCAGCCAGAAGCTGAGCCGCCGTTCTGTATTTATACGGTAACTGCACCGTATATCCCGGACGGTGGCATGGGTGACTATGAGATTGCTGATGTTGCCGAGGGCGTGAAGATTTCTCGGCTGGAAATGCCCTCGGCTACATTCTCGTTCACCTTTTGCAGCCAAAACCGCACTGCGGAGGATGGCTCTGCGGTGAACGGTGAGGATGAAGCGTGGGCGGTCGCTGATAAGGCTATCAGTTATTTTAAGCACGCCGGGCAGGATGATTTCCTTGCGCTGGGTGTGACGGTGGTTGATGTGGGCCAGGCACAGGACCGCACAACGCTTCTTGTGGACGAAGCCGCCCGGCGGGTCGGCTTTGATGTGCAGATTCGGTATACCCGCATTGATGAGCGCGAAACCGCGTCCATCGAAAAAATCAAAATTTAAGGAAAGGACTGAATTGGATGAAAGATATTCAGGTTTTTACCGCGCTCGATGCAAAAACCGTGGCGGCGGAAAAGCTGGACATCCTGCTGCTCTCGACCGAGGGCGCGGCTGACATGGCGACCTACAATGACCTTGAAAAGCTCAAGGCGGCATTTCCGGGGAAAAAGGTCGCGGCCATGGCAGACAAGATGTTCAATCAGGATAACACCCTTGCAGATACGCTTATCCGCAAGGTGCGTGTGGCTGGCATCGAAAATCCTCAGAATGTGGGCGGCACTGCATCCCGCATTGAAATTGCATTCGGCGAAAATATGCCGACCGAAACGCTGGAAGCCAGCACCGCCTACTATGCCAAAATCGGCGGCAAGGCTGTGGTGGAGATCACCACCAGCGAGGAAGTGCCGGTGGACTGCACCGGGCTGGCAAAGCTGTTCGCAGGAACGTCCTTTGAGGAAGATGGTGTGAAGTTCACCGCTGCGGTGGACGACAATACCGTGACCTACACCAGTACCACCCGCACGGCTGTTTCTGGCTATGCGGAGAGCATCAGCCTGTACAAGGATGCAGACTGCTTCGAGGATATGGGCCTGAGCGGCGCTGTCGTGTCGGTTTCCGTAGGCAAGGCGGATACCACTAAGGCCGAAAACCTCATTGCCGCCATCGAAGACCTGCGCGACCACAACGATGACTGGTATTTCATTCTGACCGACGTTACCGACCCGGTCTGCGTGACTGCCCTGTGCAAGTGGGCGGAAAGCACGGAACCCACGGAAGCAGCGCTGGGTGCCGGTGTGGAAGATCACCGCAAGTTCTACTTCGGCCAGACCAACGACAAGGAATATGTCAACGAGTATGGTCGCAGCGTTGTTACCTATGCTGATAATCTGGCCGAGTGGGCGGATGCAGCATGGGTCGGCAGTGTCGGTCCGTTCTGGCCGGAGAGCGTCACATGGAAGTGGAAAGTGCCGGACGGCGTGAGTGTTGCGGACCTCCGCGACAGTGAGCGCGACCTGCTGGAGGAGAACCGCGTCAATTTTATGACAGCGGAGTATAAGCACGAGTACATGAAGAACGGCATCTGCGGTGATGGGAATTTCATCGACAATGTGCTGGGTGCCGACTACATCACCCATCAGATCCGCGAAAATCTGTATGAGATTTTCATTGCCAACAAGAAGATTGCCTACACGGATGACGGCTTCGCACTGGTTGCGGCCGGCGTGTTCGCGGCACTCAACCGGGCTGTGGAACTGCACATTATTGCAACTGACCCGGAGGATGACACCGGCGTGTACACGGTTGTGATCCCCAAGCGGGCAGATGCGACCGATGAGCAGGCCCGCAACCGCCAGATGCCCGACATCAAGTGGAGTGCCCAGCTGGAGGGCGCTGTTCACAGCGTCAAGGTCAACGGCACCCTGCGCGTCACCCTGAATGGCTAAGAAAGGAGGAATCTGTCATGGCAAGTAATATCGAAGTTGCATCCTATGACCCGAAAAAGGTTAATTTGGTGATGAACGGCAAGATCATTACCGGCTTTGCTTCGGACTCTATGATCACGATTGCCCGCAACGAAGACACTGTTACTACGCAGGTCGGCGTAAAGGGCGATGTGGCATACAACGAAAATGCGAATGAGAGCGGCACCATCACTGTTACGCTGATGGGTACTTCGTCCAGCCTGCCGTATGTCCGCAGTCTTGCGCTCAAGCGTAAGGAAGTCTCTGTGATGATCGTTGATGCCAACGATTCGGCATCGGTCAATGTGGCAGAGGAACGCTGCCGCGTCATCAAACCGCCTGACATCACCCGCGCAAAGGAGATCGGTTCTGAGTCGGTCAGTATCTTTGTGCCGTCTCTGAATTATCGTTAAGCTATGGCCGGAACAAACTGGCCAGAGCGTCCAAAAAGTTTATCTGAAAGGGGCTACCGAAAATATATGGCTAAGACTAAGGAAATCACCATTGGTGAGCAGAAATTCACCCTCCAGAGCGTTTCGCCCTCGTGGTACTACGACTTCAACGATGAGTGCGGCAACACCGGCAGCGGAAAGCGCAAAAGCGCAAAGTACATGGATGGCATGTTTAAGAACTGCGTTGTGGCACCTGCTGAGGTCAAGGCAAAGGGCATGGAGTTCTTTGACGACAACGAAGACCTGAAGACCGCCGAAAAGCTGATCTCCGCCATCGAGCAGTTTCTTCGCAGCTGAACTGGACATTGCCAACGCTGCCCACAAAGCCAAAGTCAACAAGGGCTTTTGGTGCATGGTGTGGTCTGGCAATGGCGTGACCTACACAGAACTGCGTCAAATGGATCTGGCGGAGTACCAAGAGTGCCGTCAGGCCAAACGCCTGTGGGTAGAACAGTGGCGTGAAGAAGCAAAAACAAAATGAGAGCCGAACTCTTTTCAAGAGCCGGCTTTTTGTTTTGCGCATCGGGAGGTGAAACCACATGGATGATGCGCGTAACCTGCAATACGGTATCGGTTTTGATACTGCTGATGCTGAAACCTCTGTTGATAACCTCGGTGAAAAGGTTGAAACCCTCGAAGAAAATATTGGGGCGGTTGAAGTTGGGGCGCAGCAGATGGGTGCATCTGCGGTTTCTGCCTGCCAGATGGGGCAGGGAGCGGCCGAGCGCTTCACCGGAGCTGTCGGTGATGCTTCGGGTGGGCTGGATGATATGGCTTCCAGTGCATCCGAAGCGGGCAATGCGGCCCAAAAGGCGGCGGGTCATTGGAATATGACCGCAGAGGGGCTTGAGTGGGTGGAAGAAGCTGCTCAGGCCGCAGAAGCGGCCGCCGAGAGTTTCCGTGATGAAATGGATGACTCCGGCGGTGCTGCCGGGCGCTTTCGGGCACAGATCAAAAAAACGTCTGAGTCGGCGCAGGACATGGGCACCTCATTCAAGGGTGCGATGGCCGATGGTCTTGATGCCGGACAGAGCATTGCGAAGTCTTTTCGGAGCGGCGTGACTGGGGCGATGGATTTTACCAAGAAACGGGCAGAAGTTTTCGCCAACAACATGGTCCGAAATGCAAAAAACATCAGCAAGGCATTCCAGCACCCTATAAAAATCATCCGCAGTACGCTGGTGTCCGCACTTCGCCGGGCGAAAAAATCTGAGGATGAAACCGCAGACGGCGCGGACGATGCCGGAGACCATCTTGCGGAAATGGGTGCCGCCGGGGAAGATGCCGGCAACCAAATCAAAGAAGCTATATCCGGGGCGGTCAAGGCTTTTGTTGGCTTTGAAGCCATAAAAAGCGGCATCGAACTGCTCAAGCAGTTTGGTGCGGCGGCGGTGAGCGCATTCTCTGATGCCGAAAGCACTTCAAAGAAATTTGGCCGCTCTTTTTCCGAGGAAGCGGCCGCATGGGCGGATAACTACGCTGACGCAGTGCATCGGAGTACTGCCGAAGTCCAGAGTTTCATGGTCTCCAACAAGGCCATGTATAACGAGTTAGGCATTACGGCTGCTGCGGCCGAAAACCTCTCTGAAATGACAACCTCGCTGGCGTATGACTTTGGTAATGCGTTCAGCATGGACGATTCGGAAGCGCTGTCGCTCATCCAGAGTGCGATCGGTGGCAGCACCGATGCTCTGAATGAGTACGGGATTGTCCTCGACAAAACGGCCTTGAAGAACAGCGCCGCAGCTCTTGGGCTTGGCACCAATATTGATGCTCTGGATGATGCCGCAATGGCTCAGGTCAGGCTCAATGCCATACTGGAGCAGAGCGGCGACATTCAGAAAGCCGCGGTCGAGCAGACCGGCGGTTTGACGAACTCCATCAAATCGCTGAAAGGCGAAATGGCTGACTTCATGGCCGATGCCGGAGAAAAATTTTCCCCGGCGCTGGAAGATATGGTCGGCGTTTTTCTGGATGAATGGCCGGAACTGGAGCCGACACTACTTGAATTTGTTGGAATTCTGGCAGATGGGATGAGCGCCGCGGTGCCGGTCATTTCCGATCTGGCACAGAGCATTCTTCCATCCCTGATTTCCACGCTGGGAACTCTGTTTGATGCAGCTGGGCCAGTCCTGAGCATCATCGGAGATCTGGCACAGGAAATTTTGCCGCCGCTGGCTGGAATTATCAGCGAGTTGGCGGCGAATGCGCTTCCGCCTTTAAGAGATATTTTCGATGAGCTGAACTATCGTGTGGTTCAGCCCCTGATGCCTGTGTTGCAAGAACTGGCCGAGGATCTACTCCCTGTCCTCGGTATGGCTCTTGGGTCAGCGGCGGATATGGTTGGCCCTCTCGCAGATGCGTTTATGCCGCTCCTGACGGACATTCTCCCTGTGTTCGGCTCGTTGGTATCGACGCTGGCCGGGTCGATCATCCCGCCGCTGACCGATATTTTGCAAGTTGTGATTCAGGCACTACAGCCGATAATTCGGCTCGGCCTGCAAATCGTAGAAAATATCCTGCCGGTGGTGACCCCGCTCATCGAAGCGGCGGGTTCTGTGCTGTCCGGCGTGGTCGTGCCGGTGCTGGACTACATTTCGCCGGTGCTGGGGGTAATCGCCGATGCACTCGGCGTTGTGGTGGGCTGGGTAAGTGATTTGCTCGGATTTTTCACCAGCGGCGTGAGTGCAGTGGTCGATTGGTTCAGCGGGCTGTTCGGCGGGGCAAAGGACAGCACCGATGCCGTGCAGGAACTAACCGGCGCTGTCAGCGATTTGGACGGTGCTGCTGGCACGGAAACCTCGCTGGCGGTTGACACGTCGGAGTATTCCTCCAGCGTTTCACAGGCTTCCCAGCAAGCGCAGGAAGCTGTTTCTGAGGCAGCAACCGCTGCCCGCGAAATCTCCAACGAGAATTACGGGCAGATGGCAGAGGATGCAGAGACTGCCTATGCGAGCATGACCCTTGATGCAGAAAATGCTTGGGACCGCATGGAAAAGGCGGCATCCGAGGGCGCAGAAAACATCATCGGGTCTATCCAGAAAATTTTGTCTGCGGCTGATGCTGTCAGCGGCATCAATATCAATCTGAGCAGCAGTGCGAACATTCCGCACAATGCTGATGGCACAGATGATTTTGAGGGCGGCTGGACACACATCAATGAGCGCGGCGGCGAAATGGCATATCTGCCGTCCGGCACCGCAATTATCCCGGCCGACAAGACAGATGAAATTATCAACAACTCTACCAGCAGCTCCAGCGTAACCTATGAGGATCATTCTACTTTCTCTCCGACCATCAGCATCACGCTGGGCGGGGAAACCACAAAAGCCGATGCTGAAGAAATCGTCCGCCGGGTAAAACAGGCGATGGAAGATTTCTGGCAGGAGAAGAAAGAGGAAGAATATCACGAGCGCACCCTGCAGGGAGCGTATGCACAGTAGGGGGTGATTTTGTGGCATACACCATTACAGGCGAAAAGTGCGGGACGGTCCGCCTTGACGCTGAAAAGACCGGCGTAGTCGTAACGGAAAGCGTCCAGCGCAGCAGCAAGGTTACGTCAAACCCGGTGGAAAAGGGTTCCGACATCAACGACCATGTTATCAATGATCCGGTGGTCTTTTCCATTACGGGTGTTTTTCTTGACGAAGATCAGTCCGATATTCTGGAAAGAATGTGGAAAGAAAAAGATGTGGTTGAGTATACCGGGCGCACCCGGATCTCTGACTGCGTTATAACCTCGTTCAAATCCGACATAAGCGCTGACAATAAAAACGGCTCAAAGTTCACCGTAAGCCTCAAGGTCATCAACCGGGTATCCGCAGAGTATGTGGCAAGCGGTGAGCAGATGATGTCCGCACAGGATGCCAACGCTTCAAAAAAGGTCAGCAAGTCGCAGACAAAATCGACTACGGCCGATGGTCTGCATACAACGGTGTCCCAGACTATTTCCTCCAGCGCGTATTCCTCTTATGTCAACAGCTATGCGAACAAGGCGGCAAGCAGCAGCGGGCCGTCTGGCCGCACGACAAGGGCCTACAGCGCCGCGTAAAGGAGTGAAGCTATGGAGGGGTTGAAACTCATCGACCTCGGAAATGAGGTCAGCTATATTGATGTTGACACGTCAAAGGTGCCTTATACGTTCTCCGTCAAGCTGGGCGACAGGACGTTTGCATTCAGCATCCGCTACAATGAGGTAGGCGGTTTCTTTACGGTAGATCTGTCGATTGCCAGCACAGGTGAAGTGCTGGTGTACGGTGATATTGTGAGATATGGCCGACCGCTGTTCAACAGCGTGGAGGATGAGCGCTTCCCGGTGCCGGTCATTATGCCGCTGTGCCTGACCGGCGACGATATTTCGGAGGTCACATTTGAAAATTTCGGCAAAGAAGTTCGGCTGTACCTCTGGGAAAGGAATGCAGCGTGAAGTTTTGGAAGCGTCAAGCGACCTTGCAAATAGGGTCGAAGCGGTTTGGCATGGATGATCTCTATTTCAAGTTTACGGTGCCATTTGAGGACAGCGAAAAACTGGGAACAGCGACCATCGAAGCCTACAACCTATCTCCGGCCACTCGCAACAGCATCAAAAAAGGAATGCCGATTATCCTCAATGCAGGATATGAGGGGGACATAGGTGCTATATTCACCGGGAAAGTTTCACAGGTTTCGGACAAGCATAGCGGCACAGAGGTCATTACCACCATTGCGGCCGCTGAAGCTCTGGAAGAATGGCTCTCGAAAGAGGTCAACAAAACCTACACCGCCGGGAGCAAAGCCAGCGCCATAGTAAAAGACCTGCTCAATATTTTTGGGCTTGAGGTTGGAACGATGGAACTGGCGGTGGATAAAGAATACCCTCGCGGCAAGGTCTGCAAGGGCAAGGTGAAAAATGTCCTGACGGAGATTGTGACCTCTGACTGTAAGAGCCGCTTCCTCATAAGAAACGGCATTGTTACCATCAATGACCCCAAAACAGGCACGAAAACAGGATACGTCCTCAGTGCTGAGTCGGGGCTGTTACAGGCAGCGGAAGCCACGGACCGCACCGAAACAACAACCCGCCAAACGACCGTCAAGGATGGAAAAGAAAAGCAGGAGGTCACCTATAAGCGGGAATGCCTGCTGAACTACCATCTGGCCCCGGCGGATGTGGTGAAAATAAAGTCGGATACTCTGAATGGAAACCACCTTATCAAAGGCGGTCAGCATACAGGATGCCCGGATGGCGACTGGAAAACAACGATTGAGGTGAAGCCTGTATGAACGGCAAAAGAGAATATGATCTGAGAGATCAGGAGCGCCGTGAACAGGCGGCCAATGTCCGCGTTGGAGCCTTGTGCCGGGTGGAAAAATTTGACCCTGCGGCCATGCGGGTTGATGTGCAGCCGCTTTCCAAAGCACTGGATGCCGGCGTGTATCGTACCCAGCCGCAGATTTTGTCTGTCCCGGTCGCGCTGGTTCGGGGCGGCGGCTTTGTCCTGCGCCCCTGCTACAAAGCGGGGGATGTTGGGGTGCTGCTCTATATCGACCACGATATTGACCGCATTGCGGCATCTGGAGAAGAAAGCGAGCCGAACACGGAACGCAACCACTCTGATGAAGATGCCGTTTTTATCGGTGCATTTGTGCCGGCATCTAACCCGCTGTCTGGACTGCCGGACAACTGCCTTGTGATGGCGACCGAGGGCGGCGGGATCTATGTGGCAGTGAAACAGGACAAGGTGGAAATCAAGGGCGATGTGGAAGTTCAGGGCAAAGTTAAAGTCCGGGATGACGTGATCGCCAAAACGATAAGCCTTGTCAACCACAAACACACGGACAGCAGGAACGGCAACACGTCGGCCCCGCTGCCCTGAGGAGGGGAAGAATGGCAAACATTACTGTTCTGGCATTGGATCCTCAAACAGGAGATTTGTGCTTTGATGCCAATGGGATGCTGATGCTCCGTGAGAATGCAGAAGCGATCGCGCAAAACGTCAGAAACAATCTTCTGACATGGAAAGGCGAATTTCCACTCAATACCGATCATGGAACCGACTGGGAACGTGTTGTGCAGCAGCCCCGCAGTGAAGCGGTGGATGAAGCGGACAGCGTTGTGCGGTCGAGCATTTTTCAGGAACCGTATGTGCAGGAAATCAGTTCTCTTTCCATGACGGCCGATGGCCGGGCGCTCGGTGTGGAATTTTCGGGTGTCCTGTACAATGGCGAAACAATCAGAGTGGAGGTGAATACTGGTGGATGAATACGGATGGGGCCTGACCTCAGCTGGTTTCCGCCGCCCGACATACAATGAACTGCTGGATGCTCTGGAGCATAAAGCGAGGGAATTGTTTGGGGCAACGGCGAACCTGACCGTCAGAAGCCCTCTCGGCCTGTTCCTGCGCATTTTTGCATGGATACTCAATATCCTGTTCTCTGTGCTGGAAGATGTCTACAACAGCCGCTTTGTGGACACAGCGGTTGGCACCTCGCTGCTGAACCTCGGTAGAGCCATCGGCCTACGTGTGCTGTCTGCCCAGAAAGCCAGCGGCTATATCATGGTGACTGGCCCGCCGGGGGTCATAGTACCGGCGGGATGGCTGGTTGAAACTGCGGCCGGCATCCAGTTCTTTGCTGTTTCGGATACTGAAATTGGTGCAGAGGGTACGGTCATGGTGCCGTTCCGCTGCACAAGCACTGGCCCGGATGGTAATGTGGCGGCGGATACGATCACCACCATCACAAACCCCGGCTCGGTAGCCGGTATTACGGCTGTAACAAACCCGGCGGCGTTTACTGGCGGTAGAGAACGGGAAACGGATGAAGAATTCCGCGACCGCTACTATGCCAGCGTGGACTATGCCGGCGGCGTGAATGCGGACAGCATCCGTGCCGCCCTGCTCCAGAATGTTGATGGCATCATGGAAGCAAAGGTGTTTGAAAATGATACTGATGATGTGGATGACTACGGCCTGCCGCCGCACAGCATTGAAGCTGTTGTTTACGGCGGTCTGGACAGCGACATTGCGCAGATCATTTACAAAGAACTGGGTGCCGGCATACAGACGACCGGCCAGAAAGTGGTTGAGGTCATCACCGCTTCTGGAGCAACAAAGGCAATTCACTTCAACCGGCCGCACCCGGTACCTGTCTATGTGAAAGTGGTCGGGCTGTCTACCAGCGGGGACTTCCCCCATGATGGAGTAGACCGGCTCAGAGCGGCTATTGTCGCATACATCGGCGACAACGAAAGCGGCGGGGTGAGCATCGGCGAAACCTTGTATCACCAGCGGCTTCCGGCGGTGCTGTACAAGGTTCCCGGTGTTTTGGATTTCGATGTGCTGATCGGTACGGATGCGGAAAATCTTCAGGCGGATAACATCCCGGTGGATAGCCGCTCCAAGGTTGTCACGGATGATGGGATGGTGACCATCGATGCGTGAATACGGCTATCTTGAAAAGATGCTGGACATGCTGACAGACCCCTATACCCACCGGGATCTACAGAATGTCCGAAAAAACCGTAAGCTGGAAACGAACATCGGAAAACTGTTTTCCCTGCTGGCAGATGGCTTTGAGGTCATCCATAAAAATGCCGAACTGGTTCGGCTGTGGGATGACCTTGAAAATGCTGAGGGCGCAGTACTTGACCGCTATGGAGCCAACTTTGGTGTACAGCGCGGTGCAGCAAGTGATGCCCTCTACCGAATTTTAATCCGGGTCAAGATGCTGGCACAGCTTTCCGGCGGCGATGTCGATACCGTCATCCGGGCAGCGGGGGAGTTGCTGGGTGTTCAGTTTTCGGATATTGAGTTGCAGGACGTGTACCCTGCAAAGGTCGCACTGTATGTGGATCAGAGCTTGCTTTCTGAGGAACGGCTGGCGCTGATAGATCAGATTGCAGTTGCCCTCAAGCGTATTCTGACCGCCGGTGTTGGCCTACGCCTGTATCTGCGGACCTACCGCACATACCGCTATGACCTGAACATTGGTCACGGCGCGATGGTAAATGTGGTTCGCTGGCTTCCTCCCGTTTCACAGGACCGCAGCAGCCGGGTAGATTTCAAAATCGGCCACGGCGGCTTTACCGAAGCTGATTTCTATCCGCCGATTGTTGGAAAAGACCGGCTGTTTGAAAGCCGCTTTGAAACATCAAGAGGAACCTATCTGCCGCCTGTGATCGAGGGTGTATACCCTGACACTGTGCAGACGGCCACCATGGCGCATGAGGGTGTGCGTGGCACTGTTTACCATACACACCTCAAGCCCAGAAGAATTGATTAAGGAGAGAGCTTATGGCGAAATATGAAGACGGCAGCTATGGGTCTGCCGCCGGCATTGCCCTGATCGCAAAGGTTCTTGCTGGCCGCTGTGCGATGAAATACACGCGGGTGGCCGTGGGCAAGGGCAATATCCCGGACGACAAGACCCCGAAAACCATGACGGAGCCTGCCGATTATGTCATGGATGCCGTGATTGCGGGCATCACCAACCCGGTGGATGGTGAGTGCCAAGTCACGGTGCAGATCAACTCGGCAAATGTGGACAAGGGCTTCTACTGCACGGCGGTTGTCCTTTATGCAGAAGACCCCGATGAGGGCGAAGTCCCTTATACCTATCTTGTGCTGGAAAATGAACCTGAATGGATCCGCCCGGCAAGTTCGATTGTGGGCAAGCTGGCTACCATTGACCTGATCGCCGCCGTTGGTGATGTTGATACCGTGACGGCGGCAATCGACCCGGAAGCCATTGCAACGGTGGCGGCAGTAAATGACCTGCTCCAGCGGCACAATGAAGACCCGGAAGCTCATGCCGGCATCATCATGGATGCAGTGGGTTCCGCCATGAAGAAGCTGGAGGAGTCCGGTCAGATCATGGATCAGAAGACCGTGGAGACCATGATTCGCAAGGAGATTGCAGAACATGGCAGCGGTGGGTACTACGGTACATACTTTCTGACGCTGGCAGCATCGGGCTGGAAACAGGCTGATGCAGAAAGCCCGGACTACAGCTATACCTATACCGCAGAACTTCCCGACAGTACGAGCGCCCTCATTCCGAGCGGCGCACCTCTGCTGGGAAGTTTTCATATTGCCGAAGATGCGGGTGTCGTGAACGGATGCGAAACCGGGGATGGAGTGGTGAAGTTCTACTCCAAGGAAATCCCCGCCGCAGACATTTCCACTTGCATCATTCTGTTTGGCAAGGGAGGGGGTGGAGAGAGTGACTTGACCGTTGCGACCCGCGAACAGCTGGGACACGTTAAGATTGGTAACGGAATCGAAGTGACCGAAGACGGCACGATTTCGGCCAATGCAAAGGTGTCCGAAGATCAGATTGCAACTTCGGATGATACTTCCGAAATGCTGAAAGAAATTTATGGTGAGTAAATCACAGAAAATTTAGGAGGAAAACTACTATGGCTTACAATGAGAAACATCTGGCAAAACTGGCTGACCTGAAGGCACTGGGTACCAAGCAGAAAGAGGTCGCCGATGCTCTGGCGGCGCGTGTTGATACTCTGGAGAATGTTGGCTCTCAGGCCAACGTCCTTGAGGGTGTCAAGGTGAACGGCACTGCGCTGGCTATTGCCAATAAGATGGTTGACATCCTGATCGCCACCGGCTCCAAGAACGGCAGTATTTCCGTGAACGGTGCTGATGTTGCCATCAAGGGGCTGGCCGCTCTGGCTTTCAAGGCAAAGGTTTCGCAGTCGGATCTCGATGAAGCTCTGGCGGCGATTCTGGAGGGCAAGGCTGACAAGGCAACTACTCTGGACGGTTACGGCATTACCAATGCCTACACCAAGGATGAGATCAACGCCAAGATCAGCGCTGTCTATAAGCCTGCTGGCGCTGTGGCCTTTGCTGAACTGCCCTCTCTGTCTGAGAGCATTCTGGGCAATGTTTACAATGTCACCGATGCCTTCACCACTACCGCAAACTTCGTTGAGGGCGCGGGCAACAAATATCCCAAGGGCACCAATGTTGTGGTGGTCAAGGTCGGCGATGCCTACAAGTACGATGTGCTGGCCGGTTTCGTTGACCTGTCCGGCTATGTGGAAAAAGAAGCGGGCAAGGGCCTGTCTGACGAGAACTTCACTGCGGCTCTCAAGGATAAGCTGGACGGCATTGCGGCTGGAGCAAACAAGTATGTCCATCCCACCCACACTGCTGCTGCCAGCGGTTTTTACAAGACCACTGTGGATGAAGAGGGCCATGTGACCGCCACCACTCCTGTGACCAAGGATGACATCACCAAGCTGGGCATCCCTGAGAAGGATACCACCTATGGCAAGGCTACTGCCGCAGCTGACGGTCTGATGTCCGCTGCCGACAAGAGCAAGCTGGATGGCATGAGCATTGCCACCGACAGCGAGGTTTCCGAAATGCTCTCTGAGGTCTACGGCGAGTAAGTTCATCAGCATGGATAGCGGCGGGGAGGTCCCGCCGCTTCCTTTTTTCGGGAGGTGATCCTATTGAGCGAAAAGCTCACGACCCTTTCCCAGCTTCGGGCGGTGTCCCAGAAGTCAAAAGATCGGGCGGCACAGGTGGCTGATGCCGCGGCCGCTGCTTTGGATGAAATGGATGGAGTAAAAGCGGATAAAACGGAGTTCGTTTCTTTTTCTATCCCTGCAACTGGCTGGAAAACTGACAGCAGTGTTCCCGGCTATACGAACTACATCGACATTGCAATCAGCGGCTTAACGGCGGCTGACTATGTGGCGGTGGATGTTGCCCCGGCGAGCAGCGCAGTTGCACGAGCGGCAAATTTTGTTGCGACCGAAAGCCGTGCCGGCATCCTCCGGCTTCGTGCGGCATCGGTGCCAACAGCTACGATTTCGGCGCAGTACCACATCATCACGGCCGCAACAGCGGCAAAGGAGGGTTAATCTTATGGCATGGGGTCCTTTTAATGCTGGCGGTGGCGGCGGTTCGTCCGGCGGCACTGCGGCAGATATTTCCTACGACAACAGCAAGTCCGGCATTTCGGCGGCGAATGTGCAGGAAGCCATTGATGCGCTTTCTGTGCTGACCCTGACGATTCAGGCCGTGCCCGCCCAGAGCGGGAGCCTGACCTATACCGGTTCCACCCAGAGTCCCACATGGAAAGGCTATGACAGCAGCATGATGACGATCGGGGGCGTGACCTCCGGCATCAATGCTGGCACCTATACGGCCACGTTTACGCCCATCGGCAAGTATGTCTGGACGGACGGCACGCAGGAAGCCAAGAGTGTGTCGTGGACGATTGGCCGAGCCGAGGTCAAGAATGTGCCGGCACAGACCGGTAGCGTGACTTACAATGGCTCGGCGCAGTCCCCGTCGTGGAGCAACTATAACAGTTCTCAGCTGACGATCGGTGGCACGAGCAGCGCAACCAACGCTGGCAGTTACAGCGCCACCTTTACCCCGACTTCCAATTATAAGTGGTCGGATGGGACGACTACGGCCAAGAGCGCTTCGTGGACGATCGGCAAGGCGACCGGCAGTATTACGCTGTCCGCAAGCAGTCTGAGCCTGACCTACCCGAAAACCTCTGGCACCATCACTGTTACGCGGCCGGGCAGCGGTACGGTGACCGCATCCTCTGGCAGTACGAACATTGCAACGGTAAGTGTTTCCGGCACCACCATCACGGTGACCGCAAAGGCGACCGGCAGTGCCACTATTACGGTCAATGTGGGTGCAGATACCAACTATACTGCACCGTCCAGCAAGACGTTCACGGTGGCCGTTACGCTGGTGTCCAAAACGCTCAGCAGCAACAGTTGGGCAGTCATCAAGGCTGTCAGCGATGCTGGGCAGGGTGCAAACTACTGGTCTGTTGGTGCCACGAAGTCCGTAACTATCAATGGCAAGGTGGGTGCAACTACAATCTCCAGCTTGAAAGTTGATGCCTTTATCATCGGTTTCAACCACAATTCCGGCAAGGAGGGCAGCAACCGCATCCACTTCCTGTTGGGCAAGATCAGCGGCAAGTTTGTTGGTCTGGTGGATAGTAGCTACGGCAGCACGACTTCCACGTCTGGCGCATTCACGATGAACACCAGCAACACGAACTCTGGCGGCTGGGGGAGCAGTCAGATGCGGAGCAAGGTACTGGGTAGCGCAAGTTCTCCCACCAGCCCGACCGCCAACACGTTGCTGGCTGCACTCCCCGCCGACCTGCGGGCGGTGATGAAGTCTTGCACGAAGTATACGGATAATAAGGGCGGCGGCAATACCGCCAGCAACGTGTCCTCTACCACGGATTATCTGTTCCTGCTGTCCGAGTATGAGGTTTTTGCAACGCACCAGTATTGCAATGATGCGGAGCCGAACTATCAGGCACAGTACGATTACTTCAAAGCGGGTAACAGCAAAGTTGCCAATAAACATTCCGCCACCGGAACGGCGGCGGTCTGGTGGCTGCGGTCGCCGTACTCCAACTACATCAGCACCACCAACTCCTTCTGCGCGGTTTCGTCGTCGGGGTCGTTGGACTATAACACCGCTAACTATGCGTATGGTGTTGTGCCCGGCTTTGTAGTCTAATCCCCCCGCAGGGGTTCTCGACCTACTCAAGCCCACGGAAGTGGGCGGAAACCAGCAAATTTCCCTCAAAAAATCCAAAGGGCGCGTCAGCGCCCCGCGAGAATTTTTGAAAAAAGATGCTGAAAGTGCTATCACTCAGCTGTCTTTTGAGTGCATACACGCCACAGAAAACGCTATACAATACTTTCAAAACCTGTTCGTTAGGAGGTATTGTATGGCAACTAACAAGCGCGTCTTTACGTTGCGCCTGTCCGATGAGGTTTTTGACAAAATCGGTGTTCTCGCGACAAAAGAGCATCGGTCCATCACGAACTACATAGAGTATGTGCTGCTCAAGCATCTGGAAGAAGTTGAGCGAGAGCAAGGGGAAATCAATCTTGATGACCCCAAAGGAGACTAAAGCATCATGTCAGTTTTGAAATCCAAGCGCACAGAAAGCAAGGCGGAGTATGTGAATGTCGCCAACGCGATTTACATTGAAACGATAAACTTCCTGACCCGCATTTCCGCAAGGTATTCCAGATTGATTGCAGAGCCGGTCGCAAAGCTGGCGGGTGAGGTGATAGACCACGCTGAAAAGGCGAACAGCATCTATCCCTCAGACGATCAGCGGCGCCAGCTTCGCAAAGCACATCTTCTGGAAGCGCGGGCATCCCTGATGGCGCTGGATGTTCGGTTGACTCACTGCTATCTCATCATGACCCAGAACCCGCAGGGATGTTTCACAACTCCATCAGGGAAAAGTGTCGATGCGAAGAAAGCAACTGAAAGACTGGACAAAATGGCTCAAAAGTTGGGTGAGCTGATTGACAAGGAAAACGACCTGCTGCAAGGCATGATCGGAACGGTCAATCGGAAAGCCTGATTTTTAAGTGGGTGTATCTCTGTCAATTCCTGCGGCGGCGGTCTGGTGGCTGCGGTCGCCGAACTACAACAACATCAACAACAACAACTACTTCTGCGCGGTTTCGTCGTCGGGGTCGTTGGACTATAACAACGCTAACAATGCGTATGGTGTTGTGCCCGGATTTTGCAATGCTTGGTCACATGGAGTAGCCATAGGTGAAAGACGACCATAGCAAAAGGAGAGGTACTTCCCTGAGGGTCAAACCTCTAAAACTGCTTTTCGATATGCCGACACGGACGCTTCTTGCATGGCGCGGGATGCATCTTACCGCGTTTCATGTGCCGGCATAAAGCAGATTAGACGATGCCCTACAATTCATCTGTACGAGGAGCGAATACTTTTATGACAAGTCAGGAGCGCCATGAAGCACGATACCAGCGCCGCCGGGCAGCACGCCGAGCCAGACAGGAAGCCCGTTGTGCCGCCCTCGGTTCGTTGGAAGAAGTGTTCAGTTACCACACGATGTTCAAATACGGCCGGAAATGCTGCAACGGTGTACGCTGGAAGCAGAGCACGCAGAACTTTGAGCGGCATCTGTTTTCCAACACAGCGAAGCAGCGGCGGCTTATTTTGGCAAAAAGGTGGCGGCCTAAGAAATACGTTCATTTCACGGTCTGCGAACGCGGCAAGATTCGTGGGATTGACGCTCCTCATATTACAGACCGACAAATCCACAAGGTCATCAGCAAGGAAGTGCTGGAGCCGCTTTACGACCCCAGCATGATCTATGACAACGGTGCAAGCCGGATTGGTAAGGGACTGCATTGGCAGATCAAGCGCATCAAACAGCAGCTGGCACGGCATTACCGCAAGTATGGCCGTGCGGGCGGGGTGCTGTTGCTCGACCTGAAGAAGTTCTTTCCTTATGCGCCCCATTCCATCATCTATCAGCGGCACCAGCGGTATATCCTGAACCCTGATTTTCGGCGGATAGCAGATACCATTATTGATACTGCTCCCGGCGAATTTCCGGGCCGTGGGATGCCGCTGGGCGTTGAGCCGAGCCAGCAGGAAATGGCGGCGATGCCCAGTGCTGTGGACAACTGGATCAAATGCCAGATGTCCACGCATAGCGCAGGACACTACATGGATGATTACTGCATCATTCTCCCGGATATCGAAGATCTGAAAAAGCTGGGCCGCGCTATCGTGCGCCAGTTTGAAATCCGCGGCATCCCGGTCAACAAGAAGAAATGCAAGATCATCCCTCTGACAAAGCCTTTCCGCTGGTGCAAGGCTCGTTTTACCTTGACTGAGACCGGGAAAATCAAAGTCAATGGTAGCCGTGATGGTGTGATACGCGCACGGAGGAAACTGAAGCTGTTCCACCGGGAATGGCTGGCCGGGAAACGTACCCTGCAGGAGGTGTCGCAGTATATGAACTGCCAAGAAGCCTACTATAAAAATTTTGATGACCATGGGCGGCTGCTGCGTCTGCGGCGGCTTTGCTATGCAATTTTTGGAGGTAGAGTGCCTTGTTCAAAATCATCAAAGCCAGTGATGGCACCGTCCTTGCCTTGACCGAGGACGTGACCTACATCAAAAAAGCCGACAACGGCTGTTATATCCTCTGCCCGGAGCCTGATGCTTCGGGCATTTCTTATGCCGGCATGCCGTATCATCTGCTCGATCGTGACCCTATGGGGGACGATTTGGAAAGCGTTATGCTGGAGCAGACCGATATTGGAAGCTGGGTCACGGAAACCCAAACCGCCATCGAAGATGCCGATGCTCTCAACGTGGATCAGGCGTACCGCCTGACCCTGTTGGAGCTGGGCATCACTGATGATACTGATGCTTCTTGAGAAAGGGGGTGAACTGAATGCTGTATCGTACTTGCAAGCGCATGATCGAAAAGGGCAACACCGCTGGCATGGCAACCAAGCTGGATGTCTTTTACGCTGCCAACAAGCTGACCGAGGACGAGTATAACGAGCTGACCGCTCTGCTCGCCGAGAAGACCGAGAAGAAAGAGCAGGTCTAACCTATGGAGCATGAACGCTTTATCGCCCGCCGCCGGGCGCGCTTCGACGGCATAGATGGAAAAGTGAATATTCCCTATGGAACCGCCCTGACTTGTCAGGACGGTTTTCTTATGCACAAAAACCAGCGCGTGTGTGCTGTAGGGAGCCAGAACGGCATGGACTGCTTTGTGCAGGATGATGACGGTAACGGCACCCTGCGCGGGGATCTGGTAGGAAACATCCAGCGGAGCCTTGAGCGTCGAGATGCGGACTATCAGACCCGCTGGAACCGGGTTTGGGCATCGGCACTCTGCCAAAAGTACCGCCGCCCGGAGTCCGAAGACTACTGGCTGTGGGCGAGAGCGTTTTTTGATGCTCCGATTTTTGATTTGCAGGCAATCGCCGCGCTGGTTCAGTGAGGGGGATGGCTGTGAATCTGAAAGAATTATTCTGGAGCGGTGGCGGGATGGTTTTGGTGCTGCTCTCGCTCATTGAGGTTTCGCCCATCAAGGTCAATCCGTGGAGCAGGCTTGCGAAAATCATCGGACACGCCCTGAATGCTGAAGTGCTGGAACAGCAGAAGCAGACCCAGAAAAAGCTGGAGGAGCATATCCAAGTTGATGATGAGCGCAATGCCAATCTTCTGCGTACCCAGATCCTGCGCTTCAATGACGAACTGATTGATGATAAGCACCACACGAGGGAGCATTTTATCGAGATTTTGGCCGTCATTGATGCCTATGAGGACTACTGCCGCAGTCACCCCGACTACAAAAACAACCGCTGCATCTGTGCGGTAGCGAATATCAAACGGGTGTACAATGAGCGGCTTCAAAAGCACGACTTCTCTTGAAGGAGGTTTTCTACATGAGAGTCATCGTCTATCAGGCCAGCGACACATCTGCCCTGAGCAAGAACTTCACCCGCAAGGACTTCAAGTGCCCCTGCGGGTGTACTCGCCAGATGGTCGATTCGGAGCTGGTCGAAAAACTTCAGGCCATCCGGGATAAGCTGGGCAAGGCCATCAAGGTGACCAGCGGATACCGTTGCATCACGCACAATGCCAGCAAAACCGTTGGCGGAAGCCCAAATTCCAAGCACCGCTATGGTATGGCGGCAGACTGGCGCATGGTGAACCGCAGCATCAATCCTGTGGCCTTGGGCATCATCGCCGCCCAGTATTTCAAGGCGGTGGGCATCTACTGGTATGACGGCTGCGCCATCGTACACACCGATACCCGCGATGCAAAGGCAACGTGGCTGTGCGATGCCCCGCGGCACTACCCCAGCACCACCTACCAGAAGTTCATTCTGCCGACCATCCGCCGGGGCTGCACCGGGGATGCAAACCGTGCAGCCACGAAGATGCTCCAGCGGCTGCTGGGGCTGACCCCGGACGGCATTTTCGGCGAGGGCACCGAGAACGCTCTGCTGAAAGCGCAGGAGGCGCACGGACTGGCCGTGGACGGCATCTGCGGTCCTGCCAGCTGGAAGGCCATTTCCGGGGCTTCCAAGTACCTGTGAAACATCCGATATAACCAACACAACAAAACGGCGCAGGGGTGTCTCTCCGCGCCGCTGATACTTATAGGAGGCAATATCATGGAAGCTATGCTGAACTTCATCCCCGCGCCCATCGCCATCGCTCTGATGCTGCTGGGCTTCGTTGCTCTGGCAGTCGGGGGCATCCGGCTGGGCTACAAGGCCACCGTCAAGGATCTGGCTCTGGAACTGGTCGAAAAGGCCGAGCTGTCCATCATGGGCAGCGGTCAGGGTGCCAAAAAGAAGAAGCAGGTGTTCGCGGCTCTCCGCGCCAAGTGCCCGGCTGTCATCCAGTGGGCAATCACCGATGAGGTGTTGGATGCGGTTATTGAGCGCGCATTTGACGCTATGACTGCGGCGCTGAGTACCAAAAAGGCTTGACGGATACATAAACGCCAGCTAAAATAGAACCACTTGAAAAGCCACGGCTTTTGTAGAGAGCGGCATTGCCTGTGGGCGGTTCCACTCTTGATTTTATATTTGGCTGCTCCGGCGGCGCACAAAAATCCCCCTCTGCTTTGTCGAAGCCCTGCGAACCTCGCGGGGTATGTGTAGGCAAAGTGGAGGGGGATTTTTTGTTTTCTTAGAACTTCATCTGCGCAGCATCTTCAACGCTCACGTCATCGATTACCTCCGAAGATCTCCGTTGTATACGCGAACCAGCACCCAGTCAGACAGGGGTTTGACGTTTCCGATCCAGTCCCGGAGGGCTTCATCGGTGCCGCAAGCCTCGCAGATGTACACGCCCTTGGCGTGGCGGCTCAATGCACCGTGGGTCAGCTTGTCCGGCATCCTCTCGCCGCAGCGGGGACACAGCGGCCAGCCCTGCTCCTGATCGGCCTGCATCCTGGCAATAATCTTTTCGTCTGTCATTGTTTAATCCCTCGTCAATTCATATTTTCACGTTCCCAAGCGACCAAGCGGCAAAATTCCTCGCGGGACATGGATTCCGGCTTGCCGGTCTTGATGTAGTCCTGCTGGCCGAAGATCTCCAGCTGGTCGATGTCGTCAGGCGACTGGGTGATAATCTTTGCCGGCCAATCGCCCACGCCAGGGACTTCAATGCGGCGCAGATACAGGTTGCTGTCAAAGTACCAATCACTCTTGATGTACCGCTCTTCGGCATCGGTTCCCTCGATGGCCTCAATGTACTTGCCGAGCGCACCGAAGACTTCCAGTCTGGTTGGCGCTTTGTCGAAGTCGGTCACATCAAAGAGTTTGATATAGGAGATTCGGCCGCGTTCAACGGCAAGCTCCTCGATGGTGCCGGAGTATTTGTAAAGTTTCATTGTCATATCCTCCAAATGCCCGTATAGCCAGATAGCACAGCTTTCAAAATCACTTGCTCTGGGTGCTTGCCACGATTCCGCCAAGGCACAGCCAGTGGCGGCCATCGGCGTTGCGTTTCCATTCGCCGCCGAGCGTTTCAAATGCGGCAATCATGCCGTAGTAGCTGATCTCCGGCTCGGTAGGCAGCCTCTCTCCGTCATCGTTGTACTCGGCACGGCCGGCAGCAATGTCCATCTCGGCATCAGACCGGGCGTATGCCCACTGGTTATCCAGCCTTTCGGCCAGACGCTGGAGGGAAGCGCGAATATCGGAAATTTTCATGGTCTACTCCTTTACCATTCATAGGAGCCGCGCCGCTGGCTGGCTTCCATGCGTTCCTTTTCAATCATGGCGGCGATCCGGGACTTCTCTTTGATGCTGAGGCCCCAAGCCTTTTCACAGGGGATGGCAACAATGAAGCCGTCCTCATGGATGCCGTACTCATTGAAATCTTCATCAACGTACCGTTTGCAGTTGTGCGGTCGGTCGTTGAAGTCGTATTCTACCTCATCAGGAATGCGGGTCAGCTTGCCCCTGATGGGGAAGTTGTTCAGCTTTGCAAATTCTCGGATGGTCATGGTGCTTCTCCTCACTCAATCGCTTCTTCAATGCTGCTGGTGGCATCTTCCAGACTGCTTACTGCATCGGACAGGCTTTCGCAGATTTCTTCGATATGCTCGTACCGTTCGCCGCTCTGGAAGTTTTCTGGGATGTTGTCCCGGCATTCTTCTTCCTCAGTCTGGATTTCCTCAAGCTGACTCTGGAGGGTCTCAAGCTGATCAATGATGGCCTGCAGGGCCTTTCTGCGCTCTTTGTTCATATATATTCTCCTTGATTTTTCATCGGTGGGTGGTTATAATTAAAAAGCGAGGGCGGCGGCTCCTACCCGCCGCCCTGCTCTTACGGATTACTTGTTATCCGTGGGGGTCTCGTTGCTCTGAATGATTCTGTTGGGTTTAATCGTGATCGTTATCCGCTCTGCAAGATCGGGATGTTCGACCAAGATTTCCAGCAGCTCTTTCAGAGCTTTTGTTTTTTCATCCATCGGTCTGTTCTCCTTTCCGGTGAGCTTTCCGCTCCTCCTGACACCTATATTATACAGGATTTCCTTTATAATGTCAAGGCTTTTCTTAAAGAAAAACCTATATTTTTGAAAATATTTCTTGACAAAATACAGGAAATCATTTATACTTGCGGTGAGGTGATGAGCATGGATTTCCCAACGAAAATCAAAATGGCTGAAGCTGTTGCCAAAGTAAAAGAAGCTGAACTTGCCCGGCGGATGGACACCACCCCGCAGGCATTCAACCAGCGAATGAAAACAGGAAAGTTCAAGTATGAAGAACTGGAGCAGATGGCGCAGGCCATGGGCGCAGAACTTGTTGTGAACTTCCGCTTCCCGGATGGAACAGAGGTATGATAAAAGCCGCCAGTGTTTTTGAAGCGCTGGCGGCTTTCTTTATGCCGTGGGTAAGGACTTTACCTGAGAAGCACCAAAGAATGATGCCCGGTAGGTCTGGCCGTCACCCTTGCTGCTGTGGATAAGCACAGCCTGAAACAGGGCCTTTGCGCCATGCTCCACCATGTACCCGGCGGCTTTCCAGCCTGCCCAAGTGTTCACCGGCTCGGCTACCCCGGCGGCCTGCTGGGCTTCCTCGATGCGCTGGGCGTTGATCGGCTCGGCCTTTGCACTGTTCCATGCCCGGTGCAGGCACTCGGAAAAGGCGGCAACGCCCTTTCGATACAGCTTCCATGCCTTGCGCATGATGGCGGACAGATCAAACTTTTTCATAATGCCCTCTCTTTCTTTGGCTGAAAAGATAAAATAAAAAGCAGCAGGGGAGTGGGTTACTGACTTAGCATGCGCTCACGACTTACTGCGCTCCCGGCTCTTACTTCGCCCCTTGCCTTCCGGTCGTACTCCCTTGCTGTGATTATAGTATCTTCCTTTTTGCCTTGAAAGACAACAGCGAAACCGATATTTTATCAAGAAAATAGATGATAAAATAAACAAATATATTTATATAAAAAGCCCGGATTGTGTATCCGGGCAGGGGAGAACAACTTACTTCTTTCGGGCCTTGTTTACGGTTTTCGGGATCCGGCGCACCTCCGTGACTCGAAGCTCCTCGTTGGGTTCACGGACAATCAACTCATCAATGCTACAATCCAGAGCTTCACAAATCAAATCCAGATCGTCAAGACTGATTCTTTCTGCAAAGTCGTGATACAGTTCATTGATGGTTTGAGCGCGGATGCCGGTTGCGCGGGCAAGTTCCGTTTGCGTCATGCGCCTTTCGCCGAGACGCGTTGACAGTAAAATCCTAATCATAAGCCAATCTCCTTTATCCAAAATTCTACCGATTTCAAATCGGCTTAGCTGGATTTTGGCAGGAAACTACTACTTTCGGCAAATTCTTCCGAAAAACGGGTAAAAATAACAAAAAATCCCCGGCTCTTTCACCAAAAACATGAAAGAACCGGGGATTACCATTATTGGCGAGTTGGTATCTCGCAGTACAGAACGAACACGCTCCCGACCATTTGAATGGTTACATTGGAGCCAAGAGTTCGTACCGTACACTTAGAGTGCGGGAGAAGGGGGTCGAACCCTCACTCACGGGGAACTGGTGCCTAAAACCAGCGCGTCTGCCATTCCGCCACTCCCGCAAAATAGATGGTTCCTATAGTTTAGCAATTCTGCCGCAAAAAGTCAATTGCCGCGGCAAGGATTTATAGTCAGCCTCCGCCCGGTGCATACTATAGCAGACAATTTTCCAAAAAAGGAGAGGACTGCGTATGCACAGAGCGGGGCTGGTGCGCCTTGTACGGATGGGGCTTGTCTACCTGCTGGTGGCGGCTGCGGCGGCGCTGGGCTGGCTGTGGCATGCTCTGCCGGGGGAGATCTGTCTGGAGCCCGGGCAGACGCTGCAATTGCCGCGCTTTGCCTGGGTGGAGCCCTTGCGGGGGCGGGGCAGCCGCAACGTGGCCAGCACCCGGGCGGTGGGAAGTTATCAGGTCACGCTGGCGCTGGGCGGCTGGCTGCCGGTGCGCACCATCCGTGCGGTGGTCACCGAGCGCCCGACGGTGACCGTGTGCGGAACGCCCTTCGGGGTCAAGATGTTCTCGGAAGGCGCCCTCGTGGTGGGATTTTCGGATGTAAACACCGCCGCCGGGCCGGAAAACCCGGCCAAGGCTGCCGGGCTGCGTCTGGGGGACCGGGTCATCCGCATCGGCAGCACGGCCACCGAGGACAACGACGCCGTGAAGCAGGCACTGGAAGCGGCGCAGGGCAGCGCGGTGGAGGTGGTGTACGTCCGCAGCGGGGAACAGCGGCAGACCAGCCTGACCCCGGTGTGGGACGCCTCTTCCGCCCAGTGGCGGGCCGGGATGTGGGTGCGGGATTCCTCCGCAGGGGTGGGCACCATGACCTTTGTGGACCGGCAGCTGGGGGTGTTTGCCGGGCTGGGCCACCCCATCAGCGACAGCGACACCGGCGAAAGCGTAGCCCTGCGCAGCGGCGAGATCGTGGCCTGCAGCATTGTGGGCTGCACCAGCGGCACCATTGGCAGTCCGGGGGAGCTGAAGGGAAAATTCCTTGGCACCCATGCGCTGGGCAGCATTGGCATCAATGGACCGAACGGTGTCTACGGCACCCTGCGCACCGCGCTGCCGGGCGAAACGCGGGAGCTGGCCTTTGCACAGGAGGTGGTGCCCGGCGAGGCGGAGATCTGGGCCACCACCGAGGGCGAGACGCCCCGGGCCTACAAAGTGCGCATCGAGAAGGTGAACGACGCCGACCCCCGCCGGAATATGATCCTGCGGGTGACCGATCCGGCACTCCTGGCCAAAACCGGCGGCATCGTGCAGGGCATGAGCGGCAGCCCCATCCTGCAGAACGGGCGGCTGGTGGGCGCGGTGACCCATGTGCTGGTCAACGACCCAACCCGGGGCTACGGCATCTTTGCCCAGACCATGCTGGAACAGGCACAGCAGGCGGCAAAAACAGATCACGCAGCCTGAAAAACCACTGTACGCGAAAAATAAGCGGCTGGTTCGATTTTCTTTGCCAAAATTTGCCATAAAAAACCGTTGAACTGTATGGAAAAATATGGTAAAATCCATGGTGTTAAGGGAACTGCACACATTGGAGGAAACAACCATGGACAAAGTGAGATTTTTGATGTCGGATACCGGGGCACAGATCACGGCGGCCTGCCGCGAAGCACTGGAGCAGAAAGGCGTGGAGGTCACGGTCGTGGAAAAGGACGGGAACAAGGTCCTGCAGAAGATGCTGTCCGTCCGGCCGCAGGTAGTGCTGCTGGACGCCTTTATGCCGGGGCTGGATGCACTGGCGGTCAAGCAGCGCTACAATGCCGCCGGGGAGCGGCACACGTCCTTTTTTGTCACCGGTGCATTCCAGAGCGAAGAAATGGTGCAGGAATTGCTGGACGAAGGGTTTGCCTACTATTTTGTCAAGCCATTTGACGAAAACGTGCTGGCATCCCGCGTGCTCAAGGTGGCTCTGGGACAGGAAAAACGGGTGCTCCACACCAGCGTGGACAGCGACGAGCTCACCGTGACCGAGATCCTGCACCAGATCGGTGTGCCCGCTCACATCAAGGGTTACCAGTTTCTGCGGGACGCCATCCTGCTCACGATGAACGAGCCGGAGTATATCAACGCGGTGACCAAGCGCCTGTACCCGGAAATCGCCAAGCGCAACGGCACCACCGCCAGCCGGGTGGAGCGCGCCATCCGCCATGCCATCGAGGTGGCGTGGGACCGCGGCGATGTGGACACCCTGAACAGCTACTTCGGCTACACCATCCACAACCTGCGCGGCAAGCCCACCAACAGCGAGTTCATCGCAATGATCGCCGATAAGATGCGGCTGGATAAGCGCCAGAGGGTGGGGTGAGCGGCAACTGCCCCACAAGGGGTCTTGCCCAAAAAAACAGGGAAAAACCCAAAATTCCCTCTTGCTTTTTTGCAAAGCAGTGCTATAATAGTAAGGCAATCGTTTCCAAGGCCGCTCGAGGGGGTAGCCGATATTGAAGGTTGTGATGGGCACATACATTATAATATGGCCCCGATACGTCAGAACCAGAAATGAGGTGAAAAGAATGAAACAGGGTATCCATCCGAATTACGTTGACTGCACCATCACCTGCGCATGCGGCAACGTGATCAAGACTCGTTCCACCAAGCCCGAGATCCACGTCGAAGTTTGCTCCAAGTGCCACCCCTTCTACACTGGCAAGCAGAAGCTGGTCGACACCGGCGGACGTGTTGAGCGCTTCAACAAGCGCTTTGGCCGTAATAAGTAATTACAGGCTTTTCCAGCGCCGTCTCCTTCGGGAGGCGGCGCTTTTTTGCGTTTCGGGGCGGAATTGTTTTTGCTTTCCACACAGGTTTGCCCCAATTTGAACACAATTTCCGTCTAAAATAAACCAGCATTCAATCAACCGAGAAGGAGCGTATTGCTGTGGTCGAAGTATCGCATCTGAGCAAGAATTACGGCAGCCATCCGGCCATCCGGGATCTGACCTTTTCCGTGGCGGACGGGCAGGTATATGGACTGCTGGGCCCCAACGGCGCGGGCAAATCCACCATTATGAACATCCTGACCAGCTACCTGGCCCCCACCGGCGGGGAAGTGAAGGTGGCAGGCTTTTCCCTGCCGGAGCAGGCGCAGCAGGCCAAAGCCTGTGTGGGCTACCTGCCGGAGCAGCCGCCGCTGTACCCGGAAATGACCGTGCAGGAATATCTGGACTTTGCGGCCGAGCTCAAGGGGGTCAAAAAAGCCCAGCGCCGCGAGCAGGTGCAGCAGGCCGCCCGGCGCACTGGGCTGGATCAGGTGATGCCCCGGCTCATCCGCAGCCTGTCCAAGGGCTACCGCCAGCGCGTGGGCATTGCGCAGGCTCTTCTGGGCAGCCCGCAGCTGATCATTCTGGATGAGCCCACGGTCGGCCTGGACCCGGCGCAGGTCATCGGCATCCGTAAACTGATCCGGGAACTGGGCAAGACCCACACGGTCATCCTGTCCAGCCACATCCTCAGCGAGGTGCAGGCGGTGTGCAGCCGGGTGCTGATCCTCTCCAAGGGAGCGTTAGTGGCCGAGGGCACTCCGGAGCAGCTGAGTGAGAAGCTAAGCCCCGGCATCCGCCTGCGTGTTACCGCGCTGGGCAGCAGCGATACGGTGCTGCCGGTCGTGGAAGCTGTGCCGGGTATTACCGGGGTGCAGCTGGTCAGCGAAGCAGACGGCGAGGTGACCTTTACTGCGGAGACTGCCGACACCACCGACCGCCGCGCCGAGGTGTCCCACGCCCTTTCGGAGGCAGGGTGCACGGTGCTGGAGCTGACGGCGGAGAACCGCAGCCTGGAGGAAGTGTTCCTGGCTCTGACCGGGGAAACCGCCGATGTGCCGGAAGAACCGGAAACCGAACCGAAAGGAGAATGACCGATGTTCGCAATTTTCAAACGGGAAGTCCGCAGCTGCTTCCATGGAATGATCGGCTATGTGCTCACCGCCTTTCTGCTGGTGGCATCGGCCATCTATTTTGTGGCGCTGAACCTGGGCTACGGCCTGCCGGACTTTGGCTACTATACGCTGTACAACACCATTTTTATGCTGCTGTTCTATTTTCCGGTGCTGACCATGCGTTCCTTTGCAGAGGAACGCCGCACCCGCACCGACCAGCTCTTGCTCACCAGTCCGGTGCCGGTGACGGGCATCGTGCTGGGCAAGTTCTTTGCCCTGTGCGTGGTGTTTGCACTGCCCTGCGTGGTGGACGCAGTCATGATCCTGACCCTGCAGGCGCTGGGGGCGACCGCTGCCAGTACGCTGGCCAATTTTGCGGCGCTGCTGTGCTACTATCTGCTGGGCTGCGCCGCCATTGCCATCGGGGTGTTCCTGTCCAGCCTGACCGAAAACCAGATCATCGCGGCGGTGGCCGGAGCGGCGGCGCTGCTGCTGGCCTATCTGATGCCCAGCTTGCGCAGGATGTTCACCACCGGCAGTGCCGTGGCGCTGGCATTGTTCACCGCGCTGGCCGCGGTGCTCAGTGTGGTGGCGGGCCTGCGCAGCCGCAGCTTCACGCTGGGGTGTTTGACCTTTGCCGGGTGCTGTGCGGCGCTCACGGTGTTGTTCCTGCTGCGCAGCAGCTGGCTGACCGAGGGCTTCAGCGCCGTGCTGAGCGCACTGTGCCTGTTTGCTCCCTTTGAGGAATTCGTCAACAGCAATTTTTCTATCCCCACACTGGTGTACTATCTCACCGTGACGGTGCTGTTCCTGTTCTTTACCGTGCAGGAACTGGAAAAACGCCGCTGGAACTGAGGGGAGGGCACAGCAATGAAAAACAGAAAGAACCGGCCGGTCAACGGCAAGGTATTCCGCAGTGGGGTGTACTCCACCGCCATTCTGGCGGCTGCCATCCTGCTAGCGGTGCTGGTCAATCTGGTGGTGCGGGCACTTCCGTCCAAATACACGGAGTTTGACCTTTCGGAGGGCAAAATGTACACCCTTGGCGACAGCTCGGTGCAGCTTGCGCAGAGCCTGCAGCAGGATGTGACCATTTATTATCTGTGTGAGACGGGCAGCGAAGATGCCATCATCACGAAGCTGTTGGACCATTACGCCGCCGAAAGCAGCCATATCCATTGGGAGCAGAAGGACCCGACCCTTTACCCGACCTTTGCGGCGCAGTACGGGGCCGAAAATGCATCCACCGGAAGCCTGATCGTGACCAGCGGGGAGGACAGCGTGGTGCTGGATGCCGCCGATCTGTACGAGTATGACTACTCCGGCTATTACACCACTGGCAGTGCCAATGTGACCTTTGGCGGCGAGAAGCAGATCACAGCCGCCATCTATAAACTCACCAGCGGCGACGCCCGGGTGGCCTACTATACCACAAACCATGGGGAACAGGCCCTGACCAGCTCCCTCACCGAGGCGCTGAACGCTCAGAACATCACCCTGCAGCCGCTGGATCTGCTGACCAGCGAGATCCCGGAGGACTGCAGCCTGCTGATCATCAACGCACCCACGTCGGATCTTGCGTCGGATGACGGACTGGTGGACGAGGCGTCCATGCTGCAGAACTACCTGAACGAGGGCGGCAAGATGCTGCTGACCACCAACATCTACGACGAGACCCCCAATCTGGACGCCCTGATGGCAGAGTTCGGCCTGTCGCGGGAGCCGGGCATCGTGGTGGAAGGTGACTCCGGCCATTCGCTGTACGGCTACCCGTACTCCCTGTTCCCGGATTACGGCGCCACGGAGGAGAGCGCGGCCCTGAACGGCGTGAACAAGGACACCCATGTGATGCTCTCGGTGGCACAGGGTCTTGTGCTGACCGAGACGGAGGATGTGACCGCGGAACCCCTGCTCAACACCTCGGAGCAGTCCTACAGCAAGCAGGACGTCAACAACGCCGCAACCACCGAAAAGGAGAGCGGCGACACCGACGGCCCCTTTACACTGGCCGCCTGGGCATGCAACGACAACACCGGGGCGGAAGTGATCTGGATCGGCTGCCCGAATGTGGACAACGAACAGGTGTATCAGTCCATTCCCGGCAACCGCACCTTCCTGCAGGGCTGTGCCGTTTCGCTGGCCGGGGATGACAGCGGCCTGCTCATCGACACTAAGGCGCTGGAAGCTGAGCCTATCACGGTGGCAGCTTCGCAGGCCACGACCCTGGGGTTGGTGTTGGTGTTCATTCTGCCTGCCGCCGTGCTCGTAGCCGGTGCCGTGGTGGTGCTGCTGCGCCGCCGCCGATAAGGAGGCTGCCATGAACGCAAAACGACGCACCCTTGCGGTGCTTGCGGCGGTGATCGCAGTGCTGGGGCTGGCGCTCTGGGCCCTGAACCGCAGCACTGCCGCAGAGGAAGCCGCTTCCAGTGCGGCGGCCGATGGTACCATCCCGCTATGCTCGTTCTCTACCGCTGACCTGAGCCGCATCACCTACACCTACAACGGGCAGACCCTCACGCTGGACGATGCGGACGGCAGCTGGACGCTGGCGGAGGACTCGGACTACCATCTGGACGAGAGCGCCTGCAATACCATGGTCACAGCGCTTTCGTCCCTCAATGCAAAGCGGCAGCTGGACGCGCAGGCCGGGGAGGACTACGGCTTTGACGCGCCGGAGTTGACTGTAACAGTCACGGCGGCCGGGCAGACCACCACCCTGACCTTTGGCAGCAGCAACACCGTCACCGGCGACCGCTATGTGCAGAAGGACGGAGACACCGCCCTGTATACCGTGGACGCCAGCCGGACGGCCTGCTTTGCCTACGATAAGGCCGGGCTGTTCGGCAGCTTCAGCCCGGCGGGCTTTGCCGTGTCGGATGTGGAGCAGGTGGCGTATACGCTGGCCAGCGGGGAAAAAGTCTCGCTGACTGCCGGTTCCGAGCTGGCAGGGGACGGAGACGAAGCGGATTCGGCTTCCTACGAGACGGTGTGGCGCTTTGCCGGAGATGCCGACACGGACCTGGATCAGGACAAGGTGCAGAGCATGCTCTCGGCCCTGAGCAGCTATGTGTCCGGCCAGATCACCCCCGCCGACGGCGCGGACCCGGCGGCCTGCGGCTTTGATGCCCCGTTGGCCGTGGTACAGGTGACCACGGCCGACGGAACAAAGACCCTCACCTATGCCAGCGGCACCGATGGGTATTACCTGATGGTGGAAGGCGATGATTCCATCTATGCAGTGGACGGCAGCATCGTGCAGGCCGTGACCCAGACGGCCGACGCGCTGACAGCGGCCTGAACGGCGGAAAAAATCCATCCTGTGCCCGGCGAAAAAACCGCTGCGGCGCAGGATTTTTTTATGGGCTCTGTAAAGTTTCGGCAAACCTCGACAGAGTGATTGACATTTGCCCCCGGATTGTTTATGATAAACCATGACAGGGCAGAATAACTGCGCAATATTACGGTCGTCATGGATGTTGTGCAGGGCTGGGTCACCCTGATGCGGGAGAAGGATGGGGCACAGGCCCTGTCTTTTTTCGTATCTGAGTTATAAGGAGGATATTGTAAAAAAATGGACAACTCGGTGATCGTTTCACTGCGGGATATCGTGGTGGAATTTGATGGTCAGCGCATTCTGGATGGGCTGAACCTCGACATCCATGACAAAGAGTTTGTGACGCTGCTGGGCTCCTCCGGCTGCGGCAAAACCACCACCCTTCGCCTGATCGCAGGCTTTCTGGAGCCCAACTCCGGCAAGGTGCTGCTCAAGGGCCAGGACATTACCGGTGTGCCGCCCTACAAACGCCCGGTGAATACCGTTTTCCAGAAGTACGCGCTGTTCCCGCACCTGAACGTGTTCGAGAACGTGGCCTTCGGCCTGCGCCTGAAGAAGATGGACGAAGAGACCATCCGCCGCAAGGTGCGCAACATGCTGGAGGTCGTGGGCCTGAAGGGCTTTGAGCGCCGCAGCATCAGCCAGATGTCCGGCGGCCAGCAGCAGCGCGTGGCCATCGCCCGCAGCCTGGTCAACGAACCGGAGATCCTGCTGCTGGACGAGCCTTTGGGCGCACTGGACCTCAAGCTGCGCAAGGAAATGCAGCTGGAGCTCAAGCGCCTGCAGCGCGAAATGAACATTACCTTTATTTATGTCACCCACGATCAGGAAGAGGCCCTGACCATGTCCGATACCGTTGTGGTCATGAACGGCGGCAAGGTGCAGCAGATCGGCACCCCGGAGGACATCTATAACGAGCCGAAGAACGCTTTTGTGGCGGACTTCATCGGCGATTCCAACATCGTGGACGGTGTGATGCACAAGGACTTCCTGGTGTCCTTCTCCGGCGTGGACTTCCCCTGTGTGGACCGCGGCTTTGCCCGGGAGCAGAGCGTGCAGGTCGTGGTGCGCCCCGAGGACATCGAGGTGGTCTCCCCGGTGGAAGGCCAGCTGGTGGGCGTGGTGAACGACGTCATCTTCAAGGGCGTGCACTTTGAAATGCATGTGGAGTGCGAGGGCCGCGAGTGGCTGATCCATTCCACCCGCGCCTGCACCCCCGGCGAGACCATCGGCATGCGCATCGGCCCCAACGAGATCCACATCATGGCACGGAGCGAGGGGTGATGCGCCATGAAGATTTATGACAAGAAGCTGGCCTATCCGTACTTTGTATGGATGACCCTGTTCACGGTGGTGCCGCTGCTCATTGTGGTGTATTACGCCTTTACCGACGGCAACGGCGCGTTCACCATGGAAAATCTGGCTTCCATCAGCGGTTACGGTTCGGTGTTTGCCCGCAGCCTGCTGCTGGCCCTCATCGCCACGGTCATCTGCCTGGTGCTGGCGTTCCCCATCGGCTATTTTCTGTCCCGCCTGCGGGTGAACAAGCAGCACATCATGCTCATGCTGGTGATGCTGCCCATGTGGATGAACTTTCTGCTGCGCACCTACGCATGGATGGGCCTGCTCAGCGTGAACGGCCCGGTGAATGCCATTCTGGGCTTCTTCGGCCTGGGACCCTATAATATGCTGAACACCTCCGGCGCTGTGGTGCTGGGCATGGTGTACAACTATGTGCCCTATATGATCCTGCCGCTGTACACCAGCATGACCAAGATCGACCAGAGCCTTGTGGAGGCAGCCCAGGACTTGGGGGCCAACACCACCAAGACCCTGCTGCGGGTGCTCATCCCCATGAGCGTGCCCGGCATCAGCACCGGCATCACCATGGTATTTGTGCCGGCAGTGTCCACCTTCGTCATCAGCCGGATGCTGGGCGGCGGTTCCAACCTGCTGATCGGCGACCTGATCGAAATGCAGTTCCTTGGCAACAGCTACAACCTGAACGTGGGCTCCGCCATGAGCCTGGTGCTGATGATCATCGTGCTGCTGTGCATGAGCTTTACGTCCAGCTTTGACGAGGACGAGATGGAGGGTGTGTCCTGATGAAAACAAAACATCTCCGCCTGATGCAGCGTGCCTACGTCATCCTGTTCTTCTGCTTCATGTATCTGCCCATTGCCTACATGATCGTGTTCAGCTTCAACCAGAGCAAGGGCTATTCGCTGTTCACCGGTTTTACCTTAAAGTGGTACAGCAGCCTGTTCCACAATTCGTCCATCCTGCATGCACTGTGGGTGTCCATTGAGGTGGCACTGCTGTCCGCCGTCATCGCCACAGTGCTGGGCACGGCGGCCAGCCTGGGCATCGCGTCCATGAGCCGCCGCAGCCGCCTGCTGGTGACCAACATCACCTACATCCCGGTGGTCAACCCGGAGATCATCACCGGCATTTCGCTCATGCTGCTGTTCGTGGCTTACCAGCGCTTTGCCGAGGGCGTCTCCTGGCTGCCGGACACCATCATGGGTTTCCCGACGCTGCTCATCGCCCACATTGCCTTCAATGTGCCGTATGTCATCTTCAACGTGAGCCCCAAGCTCAAGCAGCTGGACATCAAGCTGTATGAGGCGGCTCTGGATCTGGGCTGCAACCCCAAGCAGGCCTTCTTCAAGGTCATCCTGCCGGAGATCAGCCCGGCCATCCTGTCGGCCTTCCTGATCTGCCTGACCTACTCCATCGACGATTTCATGATCTCCTACTTCAACTGCGGCACCGTGGAAACGCTGCCCATCGCCATCTACTCCATGACCCGCAAGAAGGTCAGCCCGGAGATCTACGCACTGTCCACCATCATGTTTGTGGTGATCCTGTGCATCATTCTGATTTCCAACGCCATGGAAAGCCGCAGCTACCGCCGCGACCAGAAGGCGCTGAGAGGGGAGGGCGTGTGATGAAACGTTTTGCCGTTCTGCTGCTCACGCTGGCGCTGGCGGTGTGCTGCACGCTGCCGGCCTTTGCGGCAGACACCATTGAGGTGAATGAGGACGTTTCGGTGTCCGGCGATTACGACTGGACCCGCTTCAAGGGCCAGAACATGACCCTGAACGTCTACAACTGGGGCGAGTACATCTCCAACGGCTCGGACGACAGCCTGGACGTGGTGTCCGCCTTTGAGGACCTGACCGGCATCAAGGTGAACTACACCACCTTCGATTCCAACGAGTCCATGTACGCCAAGCTGAAATCCGGTGCGGCGGACTACGATGTGGTGATCCCGTCGGATTACATGGTGGCCAAGATGATCGCAGAAGGGATGCTCAAGCCCCTCAACTACGACAACATCCCCAACTTCCAGAAGATCGACGCGGAATACCGCAACCCGGATTACGACCCCCAGAACGCCTATACGGTGCCCTACATGCTGTGCACCACCGGCATCATCTACAACACCACGATGGTGGACAAGGCACCCACCAGCTGGGCGGACCTGTGGGATGAACAGTATGCCGGCAACATCCTGATGTTCAACAACAGCCGCGACGCCTACGCCATTGCGGCCTTCAAGAGCGGCCATGACATCAACCCCCAGTCCACGGAAGAAGTGGACGAGGTGGTGAAAGAGCTCAAGGCTCAGAAGCCGCTGGTGCAGGCCTACGTCATGGATGAGATCTTTGATAAAATGATCGGCGGTGAGGCAGCCATCGGCGTGTACTACTCCGGCGACGCCATCACCATGATCGACGATAACCCCGACCTTGCCTGGGTGTTCCCGGAGGAGGGCAGTGTGCTGTCGGTGGACTGCATGGCCATCCCCGCCACGAGTGAGCACCAGGAAGCCGCCGAAATGTTCATCAACTTCATGTGTGAGACGGACATCGGCAAGGCAAACGCCGAGTACATCGGCTACACCACTCCTATGGAGTCGGTGCGGGAGGTGCTGGACGAGGACCTGCGCGGCAGCGAGATCGCTTATCCACCAGAAGAACTTGCCGCGAAGGAACGGGTGTTCACCGCTCTGAGCGATGACGTGAACAGCGAGCTGGACGTGAAGTGGAGCGAGATGAAGAGCTACGACGAGGGCGGCAGCAGCCTGCTGTTCCTGTCGCTGCTGGCCGCCATGGTGGCGCTGGCCTGCTTCAACATCTGGCGCAAACTGCGCAAAAAGAGCCGCAACCAGTATTAAACAGACGGCCCCGCCCTCTCGGATCTGCTGCTGCCGCAGACGATGGAGAGAGCGGGGCCTTTTTGAAATCATTTTGGATGGGAAAGGAACATTATGGAGCCCAATTTTTACACCGAGACCGCAACGGTGCTCAATGCGGATGCGGACTTCCGCAGCCTGCTCAAGCCCAGCGCCCTGCTGCGCTATGTGGAGCAGGTATCTGCCGACCACGCCCGTGTCTTTGGCATGGATGACAAGTTTTTCCAGGACCACAACGTGGCGTTTCTGGTGGGCAAGCAGGCCCTGCAGTTTGTGCGGGTGCCCCGCCGCACCGAGGCGCTCACCCTGACCACCCGCGCCGAGCACAGCCGCCGGGGTGCCATCAAGCGCATCACTACGGTCACGGATGCCGCCGGGAAGCTGGTGGCCACGGTGGACTGCCGCTGGATCCTGGTGGACCTGACCAGCGGCCACATCATGCGGGAACCGAACTGGACCGTGGAAAATTTCTGGAATGAGACGGTGGAAGGGGAGCTGTCCCTGCACACCCACCGGTGCAAAGAGCTGACGTCGGCAGGGGAGTGCAGGGCCAGCTACTCGCTGTGCGACCTGAACGGCCACATCAACAACGCCTATTATCTGGACCTTGCCTGCGACGCTCTGCCGCCGGAGGTGCTGCAGGCGGGCCCGGTGACCTTTGCCGCCGTGAACTACCACCGGGAGATCCCCATGGGGGACACGGTGGAACTGCTGTATGCACCCTCGGAAGAGGGGTGGTATGTGCAGGGCCGCCACGACGGCCACACCAGCTTTGAGTGCTATCTGAAGATCGGGTCATAAAAAGTTCACAAAATAAGTTACAGAAAAATGACAAAACCCTATTGCAAAATAGTATCAAAAGAGTTACAATATGGTTACAGCAAGGGCCGAGATCCCCTGGCTGTGTGTGAAATCTTTTTCTTCTTGTTTTTGGGATATCGGGCACCGGGCCTCCTCCTCCGACTGGAACTCCTTCACAGTCTGTGCTCCGTGTGCCGCACAGGCGATGTCCCGCTTCGTGTGCAAAAAAGCTCGTCCGTGACCCGGACGAGCTTTTTTGCATGCCGAAAACCGCCGGAATCGTCAAAAAGTATGACCTTGCGCGGTTTTGGTGGGCATTTTGCCTGTTTTTCTCAAAAGGACAGTTTCAAAGTTTGGCGCGGCAGGGGTTTGTATTCTGAGGCCGAGTGTGGTAAAGTATATACAATCAATTTAGATGGCTCAAACATGAATGATTTTGTTGTAGAATGCTTCATGCTGCGATAAGAGAAAAGGAGTTTGACTATGGCTTATTTCTATGAAGAACCCTCCCGCACCTTTGGCGAGTATCTGCTGGTGCCCGGCTATTCCTCTGCGGAAAATGTTCCCACTGCTGTCAGCCTCAAGACCCCGCTGGTCAAGTACCGCAAGGGTCAGGAAGAGTGCCCGTTGGAAATGAACATCCCCATGATCAGCGCCATCATGCAGTCGGTCTCCGGCGATAAGCTGGCCATTGCACTGGCTCGTCAGGGCGGCGTCTCCTTCATCTATGGCTCCCAGAGCATCGAGAACGAGGCTGCCATGGTGCGCCGCGTCAAGAGCTACAAGGCCGGCTATGTCGTGTCCGACTCCAATCTGGCCCCCACCGCTACCCTGCACGATGTGCTGGAGCTCAAGGCCCGCACCGGCCACTCCACCATCGCGGTCACCGCTGACGGCACCCCCAACGGCAAGCTGCTGGGCATCGTGGCCTCCCGCGACTACCGCGTCAACCACACCCCGGATGACGCTCCCGTTACCACCTTCATGACCCCGCTGGAAAAGCTGGTCACTGCCCCGGAGAACACCTCCCTGCATGACTGCAACAACATCATCTGGGACAACAAGATCAACACTCTGCCGCTGGTGGACGCTGAGGGCAACCTGAAGTATATGGTGTTCCGCAAGGACTACGACTCCCACAAGAAGAACGCCAACGAGCTGCTGGACGCCAACAAGAGTTATGTGGTGGGTGCCGGTATCAACACCCGCGACTACGCTGAGCGCGTGCCCGCTCTGGTGGAGGCCGGTGTGGATGTGCTGTGCATCGACTCTTCCGAGGGCTACTCCGAGTGGCAGGCCCGCACCATCGGCTGGATCCGCGAGCACTATGGCGACAAGGTGAAGGTGGGTGCCGGCAACGTGGTGGATGCCGAGGGCTTCCGCTTCCTGGCCGAGCAGGGTGCCGACTTCGTGAAGATCGGCATCGGCGGCGGTTCCATCTGCATCACCCGCGAGACCAAGGGCATCGGCCGCGGCCAGGCTACCGCAGTCATCGAGGTGGCCAAGGCTCGTGACGAGTACTTCAAGGAGACCGGTATCTATGTGCCCATCTGCTCCGACGGCGGCATCGTCCACGACTACCACATCACCCTGGCACTGGCCATGGGTGCCGACTTCGTCATGCTGGGCCGCTACTTCGCCCGCTTCGACGAGAGCCCCACGAACAAGGTGCGCATCAACGGCCAGTATATGAAGGAGTACTGGGGCGAGGGCTCCAACCGTGCCCGCAACTGGCAGCGCTACGACCTGGGCGGCTCCACCAAGCTGAGCTTTGAGGAAGGCGTGGACAGCTACGTCCCGTATGCCGGCCCGCTGGCTGACGGCGTGCAGACCACTCTGTACAAGGTCAAGAGCACCATGTGCAACTGCGGCGCTCTGTCCATCCCGGAGCTGCAGCAGAAGGCCAAGCTGACCGTCGTGTCCTCCACCTCCATTGTGGAGGGCGGCAGCCACGACGTCGTGCTGAAGAACGCCACCCCCAACATCATCAACGGCTAAAGAACAAAACCCTCTCAGTCTGCTCATTTCACTCGCATCCAGCTCCCCCAAAAGGGGGAGCTTTTTCGTTGAATCGGAAAGTTTCCCTTCTCGATAAAAGCTCGCCCTTCGGGAGAGCTGGCATCGCGTAAGCGATGACGGAGAGGGTTGTTCTTCAGTGTTCGATCGCAATCCCAGAAAATGTCGCAAAACCCTTGCGCAGGCCTGCGATTGGTGTTATCATGTTAGAAACACCCTGTCAAGACAGGGCGAGGGCTTTCCGCCGGGGTTCTGTACTCTGGCCGGGAACTGGGAAACGGCAGCGGCCCGCGGGCTGTGCCGTTGAGAAGAAGAGAGGAAACATTCATGGACGAAATCAAGGTTGTGCCTTATATTCCGGATGAGGATTACGACAACCCCGCAATGGTCGTGGATTTTTATGAATTTACGATGGCAAACTGCCTGTTCCTGCACGGATTCAAGGACACCACGCTGGTGTTTGACATGTTCTTCCGCAAGAACCCGGACAATCAGGGCTATTCCATCAGCGCCGGTCAGCGCAAGCTGACCCGCTTTCTGCTGAATTACCATTTCAACGCGCAGGACATCTGGTGGCTGCGCACCAAGGGTATGAGCGAGGAATTCTGCGAGTATCTGCGCACCTACCGCTGGAAGGGCGACATGTATGCCCTGCCGGAGGGCACTGTGTGCTATCCCCATGTGCAGATGGTGCGCATTGAGTGCGATCTGGTGGGCGCCATCCTCATTGAGACCTACTTGCTGCAGACGATGAACTTCCACAGCCTCATCGCCACCAAGGCTACCCGGGTCACGGGCCTGAACACCCACACCCCTCGCAGTGTCATGGAGTTCGGCACCCGCCGTGCACAGGGCGAGAGCGCCGGCAACGATGGTGCCTATGCGGCGGTCCTGGGCGGCTGCGTGGGTACGGCCAACTGTCTGGCTGAGATGAAGTTCGGCTCGGACGTCAAGGCCGTGGGCACCGTGGCACACAGCTTCATCGAGTTCTTCCCGACGGAATTCGACGCCTTCAAGGCATTTGCTGACACCTACCCGGACTCGGTCAGCCTGCTGCTGGATACCTACAACATCATGGAGAGCGGTCTGCCCAACCTGATCAAGCTGGACGACTACCTGATCGAGAAGTACCCCAATGACCCCAACCGCCGCGTCAAGAGCGCCCGCATCGACTCCGGCGACCTGGCCCGCGGCTCCAAGCGTTTGCGCAAGGCACTGGATGCTGCCGGAAAGCCGTACATCAAGCTGGTGGCCTCCAACGGTCTGGACGAAAAGAAGATCGCCAACATGGAGCTGTATGAGCATGCCCATTTTGATTCCTACGGCGTGGGCGAGAACCTGATCACCTCTGCTTCCGACCCCGTGTTCGGCGGCGTGTACAAGCTGGTGGCTGTCAAGCAGCCGGACGGCAGCTATACCCCCAAGATGAAGTGCTCGGATTCGGCCAGCAAGGCCATCATCCCCGGCAAGAAGATGCCCTGGCGTCTCTACGATGAAAACGGACAGGCCCAGTGTGACCTGATCGCCATGGACGGCGAGGTGATCGAGGCCGGCAAGCCCATCACGATGGTCAACCTGGACTCTGACGCCATTGAGCGCACCATTACCTTTACCCCGACGGCGGTCAAGCCGCTGCTGGTGCCGCACATCCTGGGCGGCCAGCTGGCCATGGAGCTGCCCTCCATTGCCGAGAAGAAGGCCTACATCGCAAAACAGCTCACCGAGGAGACCTGGGAGAGCGAGCTGCGTCTGGAGTGCCCGCACAAGCATTACGTCAACATGACCCCTGCCGTGGCCGAGTGCCGCGCCAGAATGTACGCAGAGCTGCACGGCGGAAAAGTGTAACGCCTTTTCTTGACAAACCGGGCAAACTATTGTACTATAGACCATGCTGATTTGTGTTCATTCGGTCGATTTGCGTTCGGTCCGATTGACATAATTTTACCTCACACCTGTTATTCCCGGCTCCCTACAGCAATATGGGGCAGCAGGGCTTTGTAAGCCGGGTATCGGTGTGCCGCTGTGGTGAAATTGGCAGACACGAGGGACTTAAAATCCCTTTCTGGAGACAGAGTACGGGTTCGACCCCCGTCGGCGGCATGAAGAAAAGCACCTGAGAACGATGGTTCTTGGGTGCTTTTTTCATGCTTGCATTCCGGAAAGGGGATGATATGCACATGCTGCGGTCGAGCGGATGGAGAGGCTTTGTGGTCTGTTCACAGTTCATTCGGAAAAAGTGCTTTTTCTTTCCATGGTTTCATGCTATAATAAAAAAACGATACGATCCGTGATCGTAACGGGGCAGGGGGCCGCTGGCTGTCCTGCCGGGGCAGTGCCCGCAAACTGCGGCGGGCGGGAAACAGAAAAAGAGAGGCGAATCGAGATGTTGGATATGATCAAATGCAGCACCGGCGGCGCATACTATGCCCGCGGCGAGTGGGTGCCGGCAGACGGCAACGCACCGGCAGCACTGGCCGCCAAGGGCTTTGATGCCGCTGCGGTGGAAAACGCCAAGACCGGTACCATGGCCTACAGCATTCTGCAGGCTCACAACACCAGCGGCGATGCCGAAAACCTGAAGATCAAGTTTGACGCCATGGCCAGCCATGACATCACCTTTGTGGGCATCATCCAGACGGCCCGCGCGTCCGGCCTGGAAAAGTTCCCCATCCCGTATGTGCTCACCAACTGCCACAACAGCCTGTGCGCTGTGGGCGGCACCATCAACGAGGATGACCACCGCTTCGGCCTGTCGGCTGCCAAAAAGTACGGCGGCATCTTTGTGCCCCCGCATCTGGCTGTCATCCACCAGTACATGCGTGAAAAGTTTGCCGGCTGCGGCAAAATGATCCTTGGCTCGGACTCCCACACCCGCTACGGTGCACTGGGCACCATGGCCATCGGCGAGGGCGGCGGCGAGCTGGCAAAGCAGCTGCTGGGCCGCACCTACGATGTGGCCCGTCCGGGTGTGGTGGCCATTTACCTCACCGGCAGCCTGCAGGCCGGCTGCGGCCCCCACGATGTGGCCATTGCGCTGGTGGGCAAGCTGTTCAAGAGCGGCTATGTCAAGAACAAGGTCATGGAGTTCGTTGGCCCTGGCATTGCCTCCCTGCGGCAGGACACCCGCAACGCCATCGACGCCATGACCACCGAGACCACCTGCCTGTCCTCCATCTGGGAGACCGACGAGACCACGCAGAAGTTCCTTGCCGTGCACGGCCGTGCTGCGGATTACAAGAAGCTGGCCCCGGCGGACCTTGCCTACTATGACGGCGTTGTGGAAGTGGATCTGTCGGCCATCCGTCCGATGATCGCTCTGCCCATGCACCCCTCCAATGCCTTTACCATCGAAGAGCTGAACGCCAATCTGGAGGACATCCTGCACGCCTGCGAAGAGGATGTGCAGAAGCTCATCGGCCGCAAGGATGTGCACCTGGACCTGTGCAGCAAGATCGAGAACGGCAAGCTGCGGGTGGACCAGGGCGTGATCGCCGGTTGTGCAGGCGGTTTGTACGACAGCATCTATGAGACGGCTTCCATCCTCAAGGGCCGCACCGGCGGCTGCGGCGACTACGCCCTCAGTGTGTACCCCGGCAGTCAGCCTATCATGATGGAACTGGTGCGCACCGGCGTGATCAGCGAACTGATGGCCAGCGGTGCCACCGTGCGCACGGCTTTCTGCGGCCCCTGCTTCGGCGCAGGCGACGTGCCCGCCAACGGGGCACTGTCCATCCGCCACACCACCCGCAACTTCCCCAGCCGCGAAGGCTCCAAGCCCGGCAATGGCCAGCTGGCGGGTGTGGCCCTGATGGATGCCCGCAGCATTGCGGCCACCACGGCCAACGGCGGCATCCTGACCCCGGCCACCGACATCGACTACGATCCCACCGTGCCGGAGTACCAGTACGATCCTTCCAGCTACGACACCCGCGTGTATCAGGGCTTTGGCAAGGGCGACTACGACGCCCTGCTCAAGCTGGGCCCCAACATCAAGGACTGGCCGGAGATCGCACCGCTGGGCAACAACCTGCTGCTGAAGGTGGCGTCCTACATCACCGACCCTGTTACGACCACCGACGAGCTGATCCCCTCCGGTGAGACTTCCTCCTATCGCTCCAACCCCCTGGGTCTGGCCGAGTTCACCCTCAGCCGCAAGGACCCGGAGTATGTGGGCCGTGCCAAGGCCGTGCGTGCCGAAGAGGAAGCCCGCCGTGCCGGCAAAGCCGATGACGCCCTGCTGGCAAAGGTGCACGCCGTGCCCGGCTGCGAGAACCTGACCTGGAACGACCTGCAGATCGCCTCCACCATCTTTGCAGTCAAGCCGGGCGACGGCTCCGCCCGTGAGCAGGCCGCCAGCTGCCAGCGTGTGCTGGGTGCCGGGGCCAACATCGTCACCGAGTACGCCACCAAGCGTTACCGCTCCAACCTGATCAACTGGGGCATGCTGCCCCTGCAGCTGGCCGGGGCTACGCCCTTCGGGCTGGGGGATTACATCCTCATCCCCAATGTGCGTGAAGCGCTCAAGGGTGACCTGAAAGACATCAAGGCCTATGTGCTGGGCGATGATCCCAAGGCATTTGACCTCTACATGGCTCCGCTGACCGACGACGAGCGTCAGATCCTGGCCGACGGCTGCCTGATCAATTTCTACAAACATTAAAGAGGCGTTTCCATGTCCTGCGATCTTCACAACCATTCCACCTGTTCCGACGGCTCGGTGCCCATCCAGCGCCTGCCGGGCATCGCGGCCCGTACCGGGCTGCACGCCATTGCCATCTCCGACCACGACACCACCCTGAGTGCGGCGTACTGCTACGCCCATCCCCGACAGGAGGGCGTGGAGCTGATCCCGGCGGTGGAGCTGACCGGTTACGATTTTGAGCGCCAGCACCGGGTGCATCTGCTGTGCTATTACCCCAACCTGGACTGTGTCCCGCTCCGGGAGCACTGCGAGATCATGAAGCAGCGGCGCAATGCCTGCGGCCTGCAGACGGTCCATGAGCTGGAGGCGATGTACCCGCAGTTCACCGAGGAGCTTGTCTGGGAGACGGCGGCCGAAAGCGGCGTGATCTACAAAAGCGGCATCATGCAGGTGCTGGGGGAGCTTGGCCTGAGTGACGGCAGCATTTACGGCGAGACCTACCACAAGCTGTTCGGCTGGAATCCCCGCGGTATCGTGCTGCACTCGCCGGAGTATCTGCCGGTGCGGGAAGTGCTGGCCACGGCCAAGGCCAGCGGCGGTGCCGTGGTGTTTGCGCACCCCACCGTCTACAAGAGCATGCCGCTGGTGCGCGAACTTGTGGCAGAAGGCGCCATCGACGGCATTGAGGTGGACCACCCCAGCAACAGCCCGGAGGACCGCGCGGAGTGCGTGCAGCTTTGCCGGGAATACGGCCTTGTGCCCACGGCCGGGACGGATTTCCATGGCCGCAACCACAAGGTGCCCCATCCCATCGGCACCTGTACCGCTCCGGACGAGACGGTCACCCGCCTGCAGGAGATCGCCCGCAAACGGGGCGGCGGCAATGGCACGCGATAAAGCCGGAAAAGGCTTTTCCTTTATAAGAAAGAGAGAGGAAGTTTGAAACCATGAGCAAGGAATTCAGTTTTGCAAACAAAGGCACCTGCTCCAAGCAGACCAATTTTGTCCTGAACGACGACCACACCATTGCGTCCATCGAGGTCATCGGCGGCTGCAACGGCAACCTGAAAGGCATCTGCCAGCTGGTCACCGGCATGAAGGCTGAGGACGTCATTGCACGTCTGGGCGGCACGCTGTGCGGGTTCCGCAACACCAGCTGCCCGGACCAGATCGCACAGAACCTGAAGAAGGCTCTGGAAGAGATGAACTGACCGGAAACCGATCGAAACGCGGGCACCGCGCTTTGCAGAAATGCAGGGCGCGGTGTCTTTTTTTTGTGTACGGGAAAAGCGAAGAATGCACAATATGCAATTAAATGAATAAGAATGCAATAATATGCATTTTTGATAAGTCGGACTTTTGAGAGAAAAGTGAGTGAAAGAACAAAAATGTGTTGCACTTCCCGGAAAACGCACTCGAAGTGCAACACAAGCGTAACTGAAAAATGGGACGATTCCGGATACTGTTGCACTTGTGTTACGATTCTGAACGGACCGATTTTTGAATTTTTTGCATTTTTGTCCCGAAAAATTGCGCAAAACCCCTTGACGATGAGATGCTCTTGTGATACTCTTGTGACACAAGAGTTGCACTTGTGAAACGAACGAGTTGCAAAACAGATTTGCAACGCGCAACCGATCAAATGCAAAACGGCTTTTATACAAAAAGCTGTATCAGGAGGATGTCTTATGAAACTCGAAATGCGTACTGTTCAGAAGATTGCGGCAGCTGCTATGACGCTGGCTGTGATGTTTGGCTGCGCATCTCCGCTCAAGCCTCTGGCTGCGAGCGCTGCACAGAACACTGTGTCGGTTTCTGCGGACATCGACGAAGAAAACTCCTACATCAGCGCACAGGATCAGATGTACCAGAAGGATTTCCTGAAGCTCATCAACAAGGCCCGTGCAAAGGCCGGTCTGAACAGCGTGGAGCTGGGCGATGCCGCCCACAACGCCGCCGCTGCTGAGCGTGCCGAAGAGCTGGCTACCACATATTCTTATGTGCGTCCCAACGGTCAGCGCGACTTCACCGTTTTTGCCGAGAACGGCATCGACGATGTGTCCGTTGGCGAGAACTATCTGGCCGGCGTGTCCACTCCGGACTCCGCCATGGACCAGTGGATGAACCTCGATTTCGCCCGTGAGCGCATCCTGAATGCGGATGCCACCACCGTGAGTGTCGGCCACTATGAGGGCGGTGCCTACGGCAACTACTGGGTGCTGATCTTCTCTTACCCCGAAAACTCTCACACCGATGACTTCCGTCAGGAAGTGCTGAATCTGGTCAATGTCGAGCGTGCAAAGTACGGCCTGACCCCGCTGGTGATGGGCGATGCCAACCTGACCGCTGCTGCACAGAAGCGTGCCGAAGAGATCGCTACCGTCAATTCCCATACCCGTCCGGATGGCAGCAAGTGCTTCACCGTGCTCAAGGAGTACGGCGTGACCGCAGCTCCCACCGGTGAGAACGCCGCCTGGGGCAGCGTTTCTCCGCAGGAGGTCGTGGATGCCTGGATGCAGTCCGAAGGCCATCGTGCTAACATTCTGAACCCCGAAGCCCGTGCCATGGGCGTTGGCTACTACTACAACAGCAGCAGCACCTGGGGCCATCAGTGGATTCAGATCTTCACCAAGTGATATCCGCTTCATCATCATACCAAGATACCTTCTCCCTTTCTTGAAAAGTTGTGTGCGAGGAAAGCCCGGCAGCGAAAGCTGCCGGGCTTTTCACTTGCACAAATGGCGTTTTATGTTATACTGATTCTGAATAACACGCAGGAGGAACCATTGTGGAGGATTACCGGACCATCCGCGGTACGGCCGTGGGCGAATACGAAGAGAAGAAGAGCCGCTTCATTGCGCAGCTCTCCTTTGCGGACAGCGAGGAGGCCGCCGTGGCATTCCTGGAGCAGGTGCGCGCGGCCAACCGCACGGCGCGGCACAACGTGTATGCTTACCGGCTGCGGGAGGGGAATCGGGAACGCTACTCCGACGATGGCGAGCCGGCCAAAACGGCCGGGACCCCGGCACTGGAGGTGCTGCAGCACAGCGGCCTGACGGATCTGATCGTGGTGATCACCCGTTACTTCGGCGGGGTGCTGCTGGGCACCGGCGGGCTGGTGCGTGCGTACACCACGGCCACGGCCCGCGCGCTGGAAAATGCTGAGGTGGTCACGGTGCGCAGTGTGGTGGAGTTGCGCGTGACGGTGGACTATTCTCTTTACGAGCGGGCATCCCTGCTCATCGACGCCGCCGGGGCAAAGCAAGCTGCGCCGGAGTTCGCCGACCGGGTCACCCTGCGCTGGCAGATGCCGGAACACACCGAAGGTCCGCTGCTGGAACAGCTGCGGGAGCTGACCCGGGGCGGGGCGGAGACAGCAGTGTCTGAGCCATTCTACGCACCTTTTTAAAAATCAAGTGAATTTTAGGAGCTGACACAGAACTTCCCCCTTCGACAGGGCCGTTGTGCTACAATTGCCGCAGGCGCGGCGCGTGGGATCGGCTGCGCCGGGATTTCCGGTGGAAAGGGGGGAGAAGAACCAGAAAAAGGGAGGGGACCAGCATGGATGTGCGCCAGAGAACCGAAGAGATCGAACACCTGACCTTTGCACCGTGGGCGACCTTCAGCGATGCCAGCCGCGGCCGGGCAGTGCCGGAGCCGCAGGATCCGCTGCGCCCGGTGTTTCAGCGTGACCGCGACCGGGTGCTGCACTGCAAGGCGTTCCGCCGCCTGAAGCAAAAGACCCAGGTATTCCTGTCCCCGGAAGGGGACCTGTACCGCACCCGGCTGACCCATACGCTGGAGGTGTCGCAGATCGCCCGCACCATTGCCCGCGCCCTGCGCCTGAACGAGGACCTGACCGAGGCCATCAGCCTGGCCCATGACCTGGGCCACACGCCCTTTGGCCACGCCGGAGAACGGGCGCTCAACCAGCTCTGCCCGGGCGGGTTCAAGCATTATGTGCAGAGCCTGCGGGTGGTGGACAAGCTGGAAAAAGAGGGCAGAGGCCTCAACCTGAGCTGGGAAGTGCGCAACGGCATCGTGACCCACACCAAAGGCACCTGGGCTGCCACCCCGGAAGGGCGCATCGTACGCATGGCAGACCAGATCGCCTACGTCAACCACGACATCGAGGACGCCGTGCGCGCCGGTGTGCTGGACCCGGACATCCTGCCAAGGGACTGCACCGCGGTGCTGGGCACCACCAAATCCGCCCGCATCACGACCATGATCAACAGCATCCTGCGCAATAGCGACGGCAATGTACGGGTGGGTACGGAGGAGAATGAGGCTTTTCTGGCCCTGCGGGACTTCATGTACGCCACCGTCTATGTGGACAAAACCGCCAAACGCGAGGAACAAAAGGTGGACAAGGTGATCGGGGAGCTGTATGACTACTACCTGAACCACATCGACCGGATGTCCAATTTCTACGTTCAGCTGGCATATCAGGAAGGCCGTGACCGCGCGGTGACCGACTACATCAGCGGTATGAGCGACGAGTTTGCCATCCGTACCTTTGAGGAGCTTTTTGTGCCGCAGAAGTGGCATGTTCTATAAACCGGAAAGGTCGTTTGAAAATCCATGATCCCACACGAATACATTGAGGAACTGACCCGCCGCACCGACATCGTGGAGTTGGTGGGCAGCTATGTGCAGCTCAAGCGCAAGGGGCGGCTGTACGGCGGGCTGTGCCCTTTCCACAGTGAAAAATCGCCCTCCTTTTACGTCTACCCGGACACCCAGAGCTTTTACTGCTTTGGCTGCGGGGCCGGCGGCGATGCCATTACCTTTGCCAAAAAGATCAACAGCATCGACTACCCGGAGGCCGTCAAGATGCTGGCGGCCCGCGCCGGGATGCCGGAGCCCCAGGAGGACGACAAGACCGGCAGGATGCGCAGCCGCATCCTGTCCATGAACAAGGAGGCGGCACGGTTTTTCCATGCCTGCCTCAACTCCACTGTGGAGGAGGCCCGGCAGGCCCGTGCCTACTGGCGACGGCGCGGCCTGGACGACAAGACCATCGTCCGGTTCGGTCTGGGCTATGCCCCCAACGACGGGCAGGCCCTGTATCAGTTTTTGCGCGACAAGGGCTACAATCAGCAGGAGCTGGATGCCAGTGGTCTGTTCAAGCGCAGTCCGTCCGGGCGGATCTACTGCCTGTTCTGGAAGCGGGTGATGACCCCCATTTTTGATCTGCGGGGCAACATCATTGCCTTTGGCGGCCGCGTGCTGGATGACTCCAAGCCCAAATACGTCAACAGCCCGGAAACGCTGGTCTACCACAAGTCGGACACGGTATTCGCGCTGCAGATCGCCAAGCGCAGTGCGTCCCGGCGGTTCGTGCTGTGCGAGGGCTATATGGACGTCATCAGTATGCAGCAGGCCGGCATCGACACAGCAGTGTGTGCCTGCGGCACGGCCCTGACCCCGGATCAGGTGCGGCTCATCAGCGAGTACGCGGACGAAGTCATCCTGAGCTACGACTCGGACGAGGCGGGCCAGAAAGCCACCCTGCGGTCGCTGGAGCTGTTCCGCAACAGCCCGGTCAAGGTGGGCGTGCTGCAGATCCCCGGTGCCAAGGACCCGGATGAGTACATCAAAAAGTATGGCGCCGAGCGCTTCAAGGCACTGCTGGACGGCGTGGGCAATGCGCTGGACTTCCGTCTGGGACGACTGCGCAGTCAGTATGACCTTTCGCAGGATGCCCAGCGGCTGGAGTATGTCAAGCAGGCGGTGGACTTGCTGGCTGAGCGCTCCAGCCCCACGGAGCAGGAGGTGTACGCCGGACGTCTGGCCGAGGAAACCAACATCTCCAAGACCGCCATCATGACCCAGCTGGAAACGGCCGTAAAACGGGTAGGCAGCAAGCGCCGTTATGAAAAGAAAAAGGCCGTGCTGCAGTCCGGTGAGATGAACCAGATCAAGGTGTCCTACACAGCAGGCGGCAGCCAGGCCCTGGGCATCGTCAGTGCCCAGCAGCGGCTGCTGGCAGCCATCCTCCGGGAGCCCCGGTACCTGGACCTGGTCCAGGGCCAGCTGACGGCAGACCGATTCATCCAGCCCCAGCAAAAGGAGCTGTACCAGGCTATGGTGGACTGCCGCCAGCAGGGGGTGGACATCAGCCTGGCCACCCTCCGGGCCTTTGTCAGCGAGGAGGCTCTGAATGAACTGAGCCATCTTGCAGCACAATACAGCGATGTGAACTGTACACCGGATGACATCCGGTTGTACCTGGACCGCATTGCCCGGGGCATGCCCGTGGCAAGCAAGGCGGCCAGCATGACAAACGAGGAACTGAGCAGCTACTTCCAGTCGATGCGCGAAAAAAAGCAGGGGCTCGTGTGCGAAGAAGAATGAGGCCCGCTTTCCCCTCCGGCTGGAGCAGGAGAGGAAAGGAGCAGGAATCATGCAGAAATTGTCGCAGACCGAGGAACTGGCCCGGACGCTGGCGGCACACGCCCGGCGCAAGACCCTGACCCCGGACCAGATCAGCCGCGCCATGGACGAGGCAGACTATGATGTGGCCCGGCTGGATGAACTGTACGAAGCGCTGGAGGCCCGGGGCGTGCACATTGCCGAGGACGAGGAAGCGGAGCTTCCGCCGCTGGACGAAACGCAGCTTGGTCAGCTGGAACACGAACTCTCCGCCGAGGGCGTGGCGCTGGATGACCCAGTGCACACCTATTTAAAGGAGATCGGCCGGGTGCCGCTGCTTACGGCACAGCAAGAAGCAGACCTTGCCCGCGCCGCACAGGCCGGGGACGCCGACGCTCGCCGTGCTCTGAGCGAAGCCAACCTGCGGCTGGTGGTGTCGGTGGCCAAGCGCTATGTCGGGCGGGGGCTGCCGTTTCTGGACCTGATTCAGGAAGGAAACCTCGGCCTGATGAAGGCAGCCGAAAAGTTTGAGCCGGAGCGCGGCTTCAAGTTTTCCACCTACGCCACCTGGTGGATCCGGCAGTCCATTACCCGTGCGATTGCAGACCAGGGCCGTACCATCCGCATTCCGGTGCATCTGGTGGAGAACATCAACCGGGTCAAAAAGACAGCAGGGGAGCTGCTGCGCAAAAATGGCCGGGAGCCAACGGTGGAGGAAATCGCCGTGCAGCTGGATCTGGAACCGGACCGGGTGCGGGAACTGCTGCAGCTGGCACAGGATCCCATCAGTCTGGAAACGCCGGTGGGCGAGGAAGAGGATGCCCATCTGGAGGATTTCATCCAGGATGAGGAAGCGGGTGTTCCGGTGGACGAAGCCGGGCGGCAGCTGCTGCGCCGGGAACTGATGAACGTGCTCAAGAGCTTGACGCCCCGGGAAGAGCGAGTGATCGCCCTGCGCTTCGGGCTGGAGGACGGGCGTTCCCGGACGCTGGAAGAGCTGGGCCGGGAGTTCAACGTGACCCGGGAGCGGGTGCGGCAGATCGAAGCCAAAGCCCTGCGTAAGCTGCGGCATCCCAGCCGCGCCAAGCGCCTGCGGGATTATCTGGATGAGTGAAGCACTGATAACATTATAAGAGGGAGCCTCTGAAAAATCTGCGGATTTTTCGGGGGCTTTTTTGTGCAGAAGTGGAACGGAACGATTGGAAATGGCTCCGCGTGCGCTGCGCCATGAATAGCGGAAATATCATTTTCACGAGAGGGGTCGTTACGGGAAGGGGCATCTGTTGCGATCGGCTTTACGGTCGCCGCGGAACAGGGCAGAGAAATCTTTATGATAAAGTCCTACTTCAGAATACAAGAGACAAGATAGACAAATTGCACAAGGCTGTTTTGGTATGGAACGTGCAAAATAAAAATATCAACCCCTAAAACGAAGAAAATTGACACGCTGCCGGGTGTGCGGAATAAACCGGCAAAAATCAAAAAAATGCACAGAAATCGTGAAAAATGGCTTGACAACTGCACTTTTTGAGTGTATACTGCATTAGTATCACATAATGGACTAATGCGCCTAAAAGAGGAATGCGCCGGGGTCGGCTGAGTGGGTCAAACCGCAAAGTTTGTGAAAAACGCCGAAACGTTCCTTCCGACGCGGGTCGAATTATGTGTGTCTGCTCAAATTTGACCCGTGTATACGACATCCCGTAGAGTATAAAAGTAAGGAGTGGTTGATTTTATGATGAAAGTCAAGCCCGTAAAGCTCGGCAAAACCGAGCGCATGAGCTTCTCCCACATCGACGAAGTCATCAGTATGCCGAACCTGATCGAGGTCCAGAAGAACTCTTATCAGTGGTTCCTGGACGAGGGCCTGAAAGAGGTCTTCCACGATATCGGCACCATTGAGGACTACACCGGCAATCTGGCACTGAGCTTTGTGGACTTCCGCCTGGATAAGGAGCCGAAGTACAGCATCAAGGAGTGCAAGGAGCGCGACGTGACCTATGCAGCACCCCTGCGCGTCACCGCCCGTCTGCTGAACAAGGAGACCGGCGAAGTGAAGGATCAGGAGATCTTCATGGGCGATTTCCCGCTGATGACCGATGCTGGCACCTTTGTGATCAACGGTGCAGAGCGTGCTATCGTCAGCCAGCTGGTGCGTTCTCCTGGCGTGTTCTACGGCGATGCCAAGGATAAGGTGGGCAACGACCTGTACAGCGCCACCATGAACCCCAACCGCGGTGCATGGCTGGAGTACGAGACCGATGCTTCCGATGTGTTCTATGTCCGTATCGATAAGAACCGCAAGCTGCCTGTCACCGTGCTGTGCCGTGCACTGGGCCTGTCCACCAACGAGGACATCCTGAACTTCTTTGGCGACGATGAGCGCATCCTCGCTACTCTGGAAAAGGATACCACCAAGAATCAGGAAGAGGGCCTGCTGGAAGTCTACCGCAAGCTGCGCCCCGGCGAGCCTCCCACGGTGGAGTCTGCTACCAGCCAGATCAACATGCTGTTCTTCGACCCGCGTCGTTATGACCTGTCTCGTTTCGGCCGTTATAAGATGAACAAGAAGCTGTCTCTGGCACGCCGCATCACCGGTCAGGTGGCTGCTGAGAATGTGGTCGCTCCGCTGACCGGCGAGATCCTGATCGAGGCTGGTGCCAAGATCACCCGCGAGCTGGCCGAGAAGGCTGACAATGCCGGTGTGAATCTGGTCGTGCTGAAGCTCGACGATCCCATGAAGGAAGAGAGCCGGAAGGTCAAGGTCATCACCAACGGCTGTGTGGATGCACAGGGCTTCTTCTCCTTCGACGTGAAGGAGTGCGGCATCAACGAGCGCTGCTCCTTCGATGAGATCAAGAAGATCCTCGACACCACCTCTGATGTGGAAGAGCAGAAGGAGATGCTGCGCCGCAACCACGACCAGCTGATCGGCCGCACCGTTACGGTCGCCGATATTCTGGCTTCCATCAACTACCTGAACGGTCTGGGCCACAATATTGGCACCACCGATGATATCGACCATCTGGGCAACCGCCGCATCCGCAGCGTGGGCGAGCTGCTGCAGAACCAGTTCCGCATCGGCTTCTCCCGCATGGAGCGCGTCATCCGTGAGCGCATGACCCTGCAGAGCCAGGATCAGAGCGTTATCACCCCGCAGGCACTGATCAACATCCGTCCTGTGGTCGCCGCCATCAAGGAGTTCTTCGGCTCCTCTCCGCTGTCTCAGTTCATGGACCAGAACAACCCTCTGGCCGAGCTGACCCACAAGCGCCGTCTGTCTGCTCTGGGCCCCGGCGGTCTGAGCCGTGACCGCGCAGGTTTCGAGGTTCGTGACGTTCACTACAGCCACTATGGCCGTATGTGCCCCATTGAGACCCCTGAAGGCCCCAACATCGGTCTGATCTCCTATCTGGCATCCTATGCCAAGATCAACGAGTACGGCTTCGTTGAGGCTCCCTATCGCAAGGTCAAAAAGACTTACGACGAAAACGGCAAGCTGATCGATCAGGTCGTTACCGATGAAGTGGAGTATATGACCGCTGACGTTGAGGACGAGTACGTTGTTGCTCAGGCCAACGAGCCTCTGGATGAGACCAAGCACTTCATCCGTCCCCGCGTTTCTGCCCGCCGCCGCGATGACATCCTGGAAATCGATGCCGATAAGGTCGATTATATGGACGTTTCGCCCCGAATGATGGTCTCTGTTGCGACCGCCTGCATCCCCTTCCTGGAGAACGATGACTGTAACCGTGCTCTGATGGGCTCCAACATGCAGCGCCAGGCAGTGCCTCTGATGGTCACCCAGCAGCCCATCGTGGCTACCGGTATGGAATACAAGGCTGCCACCGACTCCGGCACCGCTGTTCTGGCAAAGAACGACGGTATCGTTGAGAAGATGGATGCCGACCACGTCACCGTCCGCAATGCACAGGGCGGCGTGGACAACTACCCGCTGGTCAAGTTTGCCCGCTCCAACGCAGGCACCTGCATCAACCAGCGCCCCATCGTTGAGGTGGGCGAGAGCGTTAAGGCCGGTCAGGTGCTGGCCGACGGCCCCGCAATGCGCAACGGTGAGATCTCTCTGGGTAAGAACGCCCTGATCGGCTTTATGACCTGGGAGGGCTACAACTACGAGGACGCTGTCCTGCTGAACGAGAAGATCGTCCGCGAGGATGTGTACACCTCGATCCATATTGAAGAGTACGAGACCGAGTCCCGTGACACCAAGCTCGGACCTGAGGAGATCACCCGTGATATCCCCAACGTCTCCGAGGATGCCCTGAAGGATCTGGACGAGCGCGGCATCATCCGCATCGGTGCCGAGGTCAAGAGCGGCGACATCCTGGTCGGCAAGGTCACCCCGAAGGGTGAGACCGAGCTGACCGCTGAGGAGCGCCTGCTCCGCGCCATCTTTGGCGAGAAGGCCCGCGAAGTCCGTGATACCTCTCTGCGTGTGCCCCACGGCGAGTACGGCATCATTGTGGATGTCAAGGTCTTTACTCCTGAAAACAGCGATGAGCTGCAGCCCGGTGTCCGCGAGGTCGTCCGCTGCTACATCGCTCAGAAGCGTAAGATCAGCGTCGGCGATAAGATGGCAGGCCGTCACGGCAACAAGGGTGTCGTTTCCCGCATCCTGCCGCAGGAGGATATGCCCTACCTGCCCGACGGCACCCCGCTGGACATCGTGCTGAACCCCCTGGGCGTTCCTTCCCGTATGAACATCGGTCAGGTGCTGGAAGTCAACCTGGGCTACGCTGCCAAGGCCTGCGGCATCAAGGTCATGACCCCCGTCTTCGACTCCGCCCGCGAGGCTGACATCGGCGATACCTTCGATACCGCCCGCGAGATGTGGCACGGCGAGAATGCTCCTGCATATCCCACCAAGCTCCCCAAGCTGATGGGCGAGAAGGGCCACATCATCGACTTCTCCAAGATCGAGCTGGACCGCGACGGCAAGACCACCGTTTACGATGGCCGTACCGGTGAGAAGTTCGATAACCGCGTTACCGTCGGCTATATGTACTACCTCAAGCTGCATCACCTCGTTGACGATAAGATCCATGCCCGTTCCACCGGCCCCTACTCTCTGGTCACCCAGCAGCCTCTGGGCGGCAAGGCCCAGTTCGGCGGCCAGCGCTTCGGCGAGATGGAGGTCTGGGCTCTGGAAGCTTACGGTGCTGCTTACACCCTGCAGGAGATCCTGACCGTCAAGTCCGATGACGTCGAGGGCCGTGTCAAGACCTACGAGGCCATCGTCAAGGGCGAGCCCATCCCGCAGCCGGGCATCCCCGAGTCCTTCCGCGTCATGCTCAAGGAACTGCAGTCTCTGGGTCTGGACGTCGTGGTCCAGGACAAGGAAGGCAACGAGATCGACATGCGCCAGAACTTCGACGACGAAGAGACCGGCTTCGATATGCGTGATGTTGCCGGCACCGAGACTGTCGCCAACGAGAACGAGCTGCTGAACGATTACACCATCAAGGACGCCGATGCTGGTTTCGATGATCCCTCCGTGCTGGAGGATGACAACTCTGCCGCTGCAGAGTCCGCTTCTGACGAAGTGAACATCGACGAATAATAAGGCCCCTTTGAGAAAGCTGTGTTTCCCTGCGCGGTGCGCGTGCTGCCGCCGCAAGGCAGGGGAGGGCAGCGGGTCTTCCAACGTCAACTGTTATCATCGAGACTATAAAGATTAAGAAAGGGTTCGTTTCATGGAAAACAACGTCTTCGATTCGATCAAAATCGGCCTTGCCTCTCCTGACCAGATCCGCAACTGGAGCTATGGCGAGGTGAAGAAGCCTGAGACCATCAACTACCGCACCCTGAAGCCGGAGCGCGACGGTCTGTACTGCGAGCGCATTTTTGGACCTACCAAGGACTGGGAGTGCCACTGCGGCAAGTACAAGCGCATCCGTTATAAGGGCAAGATCTGCGACCGCTGCGGCGTCGAGGTGACCAAGGCCAAGGTCCGCCGTGAGCGTATGGGCCACATCGAGCTGGCCGCTCCTGTGAGCCACATCTGGTACTTCAAGGGCATCCCCAGCCGCATCGGCCTGATGCTGGACATCAGCCCCCGCCTGCTGGAGAAGGTGCTGTACTTTGCAAGCTATATCGTTACTGATCCGGGCGCTACCCGTCTGGAAAAGAAGCAGCTGCTCACCGAGAGCGAGTATCGTGAGATGCGCGACCACTACGGTGATGAGTTCGAGGCTGCTATGGGCGCTGAGGCCATTCAGGATCTGCTGAAGGAGATCGATCTGGATCAGCTGAGTGAAGAGCTGACTGCCGAGGTGGAAAAGTCCTCCGGCCAGAAGCGCGTGCGCATCCTCAAGCGTCTGGAAGTAGTTGAGGCATTCCGCATTTCCGGCAACCGTCCTGAATGGATGGTCATGGATGTGCTGCCTGTTCTGCCGCCTGACCTGCGCCCCATGGTCCAGCTGGACGGCGGCCGTTTTGCCACCTCCGACCTGAACGACCTGTACCGCCGCGTGATCAACCGCAACAACCGTCTGCGCCGTCTGCTGGAGCTGGGCGCTCCCGACATCATCGTGCGCAACGAGAAGCGTATGCTGCAGGAAGCAGTGGACAGCCTGATCGACAATGGCCGCCGCGGCCGTCCGGTCACCGGCCCCAACAACCGCGCACTGAAGAGCCTTTCCGATATGCTGAAGGGCAAGCAGGGCCGCTTCCGTCAGAACCTGCTGGGCAAGCGTGTTGACTACTCCGGTCGTTCTGTTATCGTCGTCGGCCCTGAGCTGAAGATGGATCAGTGCGGTCTGCCCAAGGAAATGGCTCTGGAGCTGTTCAAGCCCTTTGTCATGAAGGATCTGGTGGAGAAGGGTATTGCCAACAACATCAAGTCCGCCCGCAAGATGGTGGAGCGCGCTAAGCCCGAAGTGTGGGACAGCCTGGAGACCGTGATCAAGGGCCACCCCGTTCTGCTGAACCGTGCACCTACCCTGCACCGTCTGGGCATTCAGGCTTTCAACCCGGTGCTGGTGGAGGGCCGTGCAATCAAGCTGCACCCGCTGGCATGTACCGCATTCAACGCCGACTTCGACGGTGACCAGATGGCAGTGCATCTGCCTCTGGGCGAGGATGCCTGCCGTGAGGCCAAGATGCTGATGCTGGCTTCCGGCAACCTGCTGAAGCCCTCTGACGGCGCACCTGTTACCGTGCCTACGCAGGATATGATCCTGGGCAGCTACTACCTGACCACTGTTCGTGAAAATGACGAGGGCGCAGGCAAGGTGTTCCGCGATGAGAACGAAGCCCTGATGGCTTATGCAGAGCACATCGTTACCCTGCACGCACCCATCAAGGTGCGCCGCACCATGACCATTGACGGCGTGGAGCGCACCGGTCTGGTGGAAGCCACCGTCGGCCGCATCATCTTCAATAACCCTGTTCCTCAGAATCTGGGTTATATCGACCGTACTGATCCCGAGCACTGGCTGGAGTACGAGGTCAGCTTCCGCGTGACCAAGAAGACTCTGCCCGACATCATTTCCCGCTGCATGACCCGCAACGGCACCCGCAAGTGTGCAAAGATGCTGGATGCCATCAAGGCGCAGGGCTACAAGTACTCCACTCTGTCTGCGATCTCCGTCGCTGTGTGCGACGCTGTGATCCCGCCGCAGAAGCAGGAACTGATCGCTGAGGCTGACCAGCAGATCGCAAAGGTCGGCAAGCTGTTCAACCGCGGCCTGATCTCCGACAACGAGCGTTACAACCAGACCATCGCCATCTGGCAGGCTACCACCGATAAGGTCTCCAAGGCTCTGGCAGACAACCTGCCCAAGGATAATGAGATCTATATGATGGCTGACTCCGGTGCTCGTGGTTCTATGAACCAGATCAAGCAGCTGGCCGGCATGCGCGGCCTGCTGGCAAACACCGCCGGCCACACCATCGAGATGCCCATTCGTGCCAACTACCGTGAAGGTCTGAATATTCTGGAATATTTCGTTTCTGCCCGTGGCGCTCGTAAGGGCCTGGCCGATACCGCTCTGCGTACCGCTGACTCCGGTTACCTGACCCGCCGCATGGTCGATGTCTCTCAGGATGTCATCGTGCGCGAGATCGACTGCGGCACCACCGACGGCCTGTGGGTGTCTGAGATCCACGAGGGCAAGGAGAAGATCGAGAGCTTCCGTGAGCGTTTGATCGGCCGCTTTGCTGTGGGCGATGTGGTCAACCCCGTCACCGGCAAGGTGATCGTGCCGGAAGGCAAGATGATCGACCTGTACGATGCAAACGAGATCGAGGCTGCTGGCATTACCAAGCTGAAGATCCGCAGCCTGCTGACCTGCCGTGCAAAGACCGGTGTCTGCGCACGCTGCTACGGTTCCGATATGGCAAACGGCGAGCCGGTCCGTCTGGGCGAGTCTGTCGGCGTTATCGCCGCAGAGTCCATCGGCGAGCCCGGTACGCAGCTGACCATGCGTACCTTCCATACCGGCGGTATCGCATCTGCTGAAGATATTACGCAGGGTCTTCCCCGTGTTGAAGAGCTGTTCGAGAGCCGCCGTCCCAAGAGCATGGCCATCATGAGCGAAATCTCTGGTGTCGTTTCTCAGGACGATACCAAGAAGAATGTCGTTATCAAGGTGACCGGCAAGGACGAGAACGGTGCTGAGGTCGTAAAGAGCTACTCCATCCCGTTCACCCAGCATTCCCGCGTGATGCCGGGTGACCGTGTGGAGAAGGGCGACATCATCACCCGTGAAGGTGTTCTGTATCCGCAGGATATTTTGGCAATCAAGGGTCTGGAGGATGTCCAGAACTACCTGATCAACGAAGTTCAGAAGGTCTACCGTCTGCAGGGCGTTGAGATCAACGATAAGCATATCGAAGTCATCGTCCGTCAGATGTGCCGCAAGGTGCGCGTGACGGATTCCGGTTCTTCCAACCTGATCGGCGGTGCACTGGCAAGCCGTCTGGAAGTGGAGAACATCAACGCCGAGCTGCAGCAGCGCATCGACGCTGGTGAAGAGGGCCTGAAGCTGGTTGAGTACCAGCAGGTGCTGCTGGGCATCACCAAGGCTGCTCTGGCAAACGACTCCTTCCTGTCCGCTGCATCCTTCCAGGAGACCACCCGCGTGCTGACCGAAGCTGCCATCAAGGGCAAGGTCGACCCGCTGGCCGGCCTGAAGGAGAACGTCATCATTGGTAAGCTGATCCCCGCAGGTACCGGTCTGCCGGAAGTCCGTGAGGATCTGAAGAACCGTGAGGCTGAGCGCGATGCTGAGGTCGCTGCTGAACTGGCAGCTGCTGTACAGTAAGCAAAGCTCCTTCTTCTGAAATAAAACAATGGACCGCTCTGTGGGCATCCGCCTGCAGGGCGGTTTTTATATGCCCGGAAAAGCGGAAACAGGAGAGAAAACCGTGCGTTTTGCGTCGAAAAAATGCTGAAAGAAAAAATCTGGAATAAATGCAAAAAACTTTGCAAAAACTGTTGACATCCGCCTGTAAAGCGAGTATTATATAACTGTTGCGCATCCCTCATGGGGATAGTGCGGCAAAAAAGTCGGAAAAAGTCCGATGTGCATTATTAAGAAAGGAGAAACAAAATGCCTACTTTTAACCAGCTTGTACGCAAGGGCCGTCAGGTTCTGGCTACCAAGAGCACCGCTCCCGCACTGCTGAAGAGCTACAATTCTCAGAAGAAACAGTATTCTGATCTGAACAGCCCCCAGAAGCGTGGTGTCTGCACTGCTGTTCGTACCATGACCCCCAAGAAGCCCAACTCTGCTCTGCGTAAGGTTGCTCGTGTCCGCCTCACGAATGGTATCGAGGTCACCTCTTACATTCCCGGTATCGGCCATAACCTGCAGGAGCACTCCGT
>ENA-ORCN01000083-ORCN01000083.1-human-gut-metagenome-genome-assembly--contig:-NODE-83-length-71923-cov-13.835732_pt1 | contig 71923 bp, 65 predicted proteins | sample MGYA00242984_ERZ507984 | MGnify/ENA primary metagenome ERZ507984 (study PRJEB26167, sample SAMN06115395) | human gut metagenome | host: Homo sapiens | place: China:Hubei | collected 2016-05-19 | study... | reverse complement strand
TCCAGTTTCACTTCGGGCTTACCGTCCAGCTGATCCTGCAAGGTCCTCCAATAGGCTGCCCAGCGCATATAGTAGAATCAAGCACAATATACCAAACAAAAATACGGAAATATTCCGCTCCTTACTGCCAACAGAGCAAAAAGAGCAATAACCTTAAAAAAGAGTTAAATACAAAATAAAATTATCCGTTTCATTCCCCAAAATCTATCTTTGCAGCCACATATACATGAAAAAAGCTGCGCAACATGACCGAACAGGAAGTCCGAAGATACCTGCGACAAATGAAGGAAGAAAGCTCCGAAGGGGCTTTCAAGGGCTTCTATGACCTGACCTACGACCGCCTGTTCCGCATTGCCTATTATTATCTGAAGCACGAGGAGTGGGCGCAAGAAGTGGTGCTCGACGTGTTCCTCACCCTCTGGAAGCAGCGCGACACGCTGGCCGCCGTGCAGAACATCGAGGACTATTGCTTTATCCTTACCCGCAACGCCTCGCTCAACTACCTGGAAAAAGAAACGCGTCAAAACGATTCCCTTTCCGCCGACCTGACCGAAAGCGACGCTTCCGACCCTTCGCCCGAGGAATACCTTATCAGCGAAGAGCTATTTGCCCGCTACGTCAAGGCGCTGGACCGCCTGCCCGAACGCTGCCGAGAGGTCTTCATCCGCATCCGCGAAGAGAAGCAGAGCTATGCCCAAGTGGCCGAAGAACTGGGCATCAGTGTCAAGACCGTAGATGCCCAGCTGCAGAAAGCCGTCTCCCGCCTGAAAGAAATGCTGAAATAAATCCTGCCTTCCTCCACCAGTCACAGCCCATAAAGCTCGTTACCTTACAAGGAAACACCTGTTACCATCAGAGGAAACACTCGTTTCCTACACGGGGAACAGCCGTTTCCAACCCTTGGTAACAGGCGTTTCCAGTACTGGGAACGACCTTCATCGGCTACGAAATGTCTCAAGCTGTCCGTTTTCATGGCTAGAACAAAGATTGGAACTTTACACAAAAAAGCCGCCCATAGAAAAAAAGTCGGTTCCCGCGTAGGGAGTTTTCCACTTTCCGCTGTCTTAATGGTAAAAGGAACTCCATAAAAACTGATTAAACATGAAAAAAGCTATCCTTACCACAACCAGCCTTATGCTGGTATTGCTGGCTGTAATGAGCCTGACCGCGTGCGACAACCAAAACGACAAGTATCCTAAAGACTACCTGGGATTTGAAAAGTTTCTGGAAAACTACACCTTTGAGCGAGGAATGGAAAGTCGTGAAATAACACTGAAGGTAATTGCTGCCGAAAAAACAGACACCGAACGTAAAGCCACCATCAGCATCAAGAACCTACCAGGACGACAACCAGCCTACACATTACTGGATAAAGAGGTGACCATTGCTCCGAAAAAGAAGACCGCCCATGTACGCATACGAATATATCCAGCCAAAATCCAGAAATCGGACGAAATCAGACTAACCTGCACGCCAAAAGACAAAAAAGTAAAAGCAACGACCATCACGCTGAAACTGGCAGTAAAATAAGAAAACGCTCATGACAGAGAAAGACCCTTTTGAAACCCTGCTCGACCGCCTTGTGACCTCGACCCGCTCGCCTCGCGGCCGGTTCAGCGCCGCCCGTTCCTGGCCGTTGCTTCAGTCGCGGCTGAAAAGAACCAGCTTGCGACGTACCCTCTGGATGCGGGGGGCCGGAGTGGCGGCTGTCGTGCTGCTTTGCATAGCCGGATGGCAGGCTTACGAACAGTTCCGCCCCGTGAAAATGACGACGGTAACGGCACAGGCGGAGACGCGCACCGTCGTCCTGCCCGACCGCACGGAAGTCATCTTGAACCGCTACTCCACGCTGACCTACCCGAAAGACTTCCGGCGGGAGGCACGACGCGAAGTCTCCCTACAGGGAGGCGCCTACTTCGAAGTAGCGAAGGACCCGTCGCATCCGTTCGTGGTAGAAGCGGGCGAAGTACAGGTAGAGGTACTGGGTACGCATTTCAATGTCGAGGCCTATCCGCGTGACCGTGAGGTACGCACCACGCTGCTCGAAGGTTCCGTAGCCGTCAGCCTCCCCAGCCGGTCGCAACGGCTGGTACTGGTTCCCAACGAACGGGCCGTCTACCACAAAAGCAGCGGTAGCCTGACGCAAGAATCCCTGCCCAATGCCGCCGACGACATCAGCTGGAGCCACAGCCAGTTGAGTTTCCAGAGCCAGCCCTTGCGTGAAATCGTCCGCCAGCTGGCCAACACCTATCAGACGGATATCCGCATCTCCGACCCGACGCTGGCCGAATACCGCCTCACGGCCACCTTCGACATCGGAGAGGGCCTGACACATATCCTCGACCTGCTGCAGGCCGCGGCCGGATTCACCTACCGACAAGACAAGAACCAAAACATCATCCTACAAACTAAACTTAACCAACCATGAACTATTCTGAACCAAGCTGTTCCCACCGCCCCCTCAGGCTCCTGCTCCTGACGGGCGCGGTGTTGCTTGGAGTCTGCCTCCAAGCCCAAAACCCGCAGGCCCCCATCACAATGGACATCCGTAACGCCACTCTCCGCGCATTGGTGTCGCAACTGGAGAATGCCACAGGTTACACTTTTGTCTATGGCGACGAAGTCAGACTCACCCGACGCATCGACCTAAAAGTCCAGAAGCTCACCATCGGCCAAGTGCTGGAACAAGCCTTCAGCGACCAGCCGGTAGAGTTCGAAATCTCAGGCAAGCACATCGTGCTGCGCAAGCGCGAGATGCCCCGCAAGCGCGAACGCCGACGCTTCACCGTGAGCAGCTACGTCACCGACGCTGCTTCGGCCGAAACACTGATAGGTGCCAACATTCTGGACAGCCGCTACGCCGTGGGGACGGCCTCGAACGCCTACGGCTTCTACACTCTGACCTTGCCCGAAGGTGAGGTGAGCCTCTCGTCCTCCTACCTGGGCTACGCCACACGGACCGACCGCTTCCGCCTAACGGCAGACACCACACTGAACATCGCCCTCAACACACACAATGAGCTGCAGGAAGTAATCGTAACGTCGGAAAAGCGGGAGGCGGGCATCAATGCCACTAACATGGGTGCACACGACATCCCCATGACACAGATACGCCACACTCCCTCCATCCTCGGCGAGGCTGACGTACTGAAAACCATCCAGCTGATGCCGGGCGTACAGGCAGGCATGGAGGGCTTTGCAGGCATGTACGTTCGTGGCGGCACGCCCGACCAGAACCTGGTGATGCTGGACGGCATCCCCGTCTACAACGCCGACCACCTGTTGGGCATCTTCTCGGTGTTCACGCCCGAAGCGGTGAAGAACGTTACCCTCTTCAAGAGCAGCTTTCCCGCCCGCTACGGCGGCCGCTTGTCGTCTGTGGTCGATGTGCGTACCAACGACGGTAACATGAACGGCTATCATGGTACCTTCAGTATCGGCTTGCTTACTGACAAATTTCACATTGAAGGCCCCATTCGAAAGGAACGCACGTCGTTTTCGCTCAGCATGCGCGTCACACCCAGCATCCTGCTGCCCAAAGGTATCAAAACCACAGAGAATGGAAGCAATGGCAAAGACATCGACCGATATAACTATTATTTCTATGATATCAATGCCAAGGTGAACCATAAGTTCGGCGACTGCGACCGCCTGTTCCTAGGCTTCTATCGGGGCAAAGACCACTACCGGTACGACAACGAATTCAGCAGTACACCCACCATATCCGACATCACTTATCAGAAAGACATCAGCCAAACCCGCCTGAACTGGGGAAACCTCATCGGCTACACCCGCTGGAATCACATATTTAGTAATCAGCTGTTCAGTAACTTCACTGTTTCCTACAACCAGTACCGCATGAGTCTGAACGAAACGTCGGAAGATCGTACCGATTATCAGGGAAAACTATACGACTACCACCGATATCGCTCGGAGTTCCGTTCGGGCATTCGCGACTGGAGCCTGCGTGTCGACTTCGACTTCACACCTTCCACCCGTCATCACATCCGCTTCGGCAGTGAGTTCATCCATCACCTGTTCACGCCGGGTGTATCAACCTCACACATCGGCAACATAAACGATGGCTCTGCCCGGCAGGACACCACCTATGCCACCAGCAGCAACCTTCCTCAACGGGGCATGGAACTATCGCTCTACGGAGAAGACAACTGGGAAGCTACCGGCCGGTTCAGCCTGAACCTCGGTATACGAGCCTCGTTGTTCCACACACAAGGCAAGAACTATCTGTCGGCACAACCCCGCATCTCCGCCCGTTACGACTGGGGAAAGGGCATCGCTACCAAAGCCTCCTACTCGTGCATGGCCCAATACGTCCATCTGCTCACCGCCACTCCCTTCTCCATGCCTACCGACCTGTGGGTACCCATCACCAGAAACATACGCCCCATGTATGCCAACCAATACTCCGTCGGCACCTACTATACCGACCTGCCCGGCTGGGAATTCTCACTGGAAGGTTACTACAAACAAATGCGACATATTCTGGAGTACCAGGACGGAGTCTCCTTCTTTGGTACCTCCACCTATTGGGAAGAGAAGGTAGAAATGGGCCAAGGCCGCAGCTACGGGCTGGAACTGATGGCTCAGCGCACCATAGGAAACACGACAGGCTGGCTTTCGTACACACTGGCCAAGAGCGAACGCCGCTTCCCGAACGGCAGTATCAACCACGGCCGATGGTTTCCCCACAAATACGACCGGCGGCACAGCCTCAACCTTTGCGTCAACCATCGCTTCAGCGACCGCATCGACGTAGGTGCCTCATGGATCTTCTACACGGGAGGCTGCCTTACCATCCCCGAACGACGGACAGCCATCGTCAAGCCTGACGGTAGCACTGAAGAAACTGATTACATATCAGGTCGTAACAACTACCGTCTACCCGCTACCCATCGCCTGAACCTAGGCGTAAACTTCAACAAGAAGACCAAGCACGGAATGCGTACCTGGAACATCAGCCTCTACAATGCCTACAACGCCATGAATCCCAACCTAGTATATACCCAACGGAAGCAGTTGACCAACAGTTGGGTCAATAACGGTCAAGGAGGCGCCATACAAATAGATTCAAAGTCAAGAACCGTCATCAAAAGTGACCTATACATACAGATTTTAAGAACTACATTTCCTACAAACGAATATGAAACAGAAACATTTATTCTTTATTATATATACAGTAACTCTTTGCGGATTACTGTCATGTGAGAACGAAATTTCCTATAACCCTGAAATGAGACAACCCTGCCTCGTCATGAACGCTCTACTCGAAGCAGGAGAAGGTAAAACAAACGAAGTATATCTATACCTAAGTACAGGCGACAATTTGGACAAAGTGAATAACGATGCCATACTCACTCTCTACGTCAACGGACAACTCACCGAAACTCCCCAAGCTTTCAAACCGGAAGACATCTATCCTTATCCAGGAGAATGGCTCTCTCCGGAAGATTACGAAACGCTATTAAAAAACATACATTACAGAAAATATCGCCTATCAACTCCCCTGCAACCCGGCGACCTCATCCGTCTGGAAGCAACAGCCCAAGGTGGAACCCTTCGGGCTGCGGCAGAAGTACAGGTTCCCCAGCCTCCCCAGGATTTCCGTGTGGACACCTGTACCGTCCCGATCAACATGGGCAGCGGCATCGTCACTCCCCATCGTCGTTACCTCGTGACAATGAATGACATAGCCAACGAAAGCAACCATTACCGGCTGGACATCCGTAACCAGTTCCTGGTACGTTACCACATCTACGAATACCTCAGGGACGAACAGGGAAACTTCATCGAAGACGAAAACCATAATCTGATATACACCGAACGCGACAGCCTGACCACCCAAATATACAGCGACCTTGTCAACCGCGAAGACATCATCCTGACCGACGGCAACATAAGTCATTCACAGGAAGATGAAGACAACCTGATGTTTCCCCGCATCGAGAACAAGTACAACATCTTCACCGACAACCGTTTCCGCAACAGTTCGACCACGCTCAAGGTATACACTCGCCTCTACGATGACTTTACAGCCAATGCTCTCCACGGCATTACCTACGGCAAGACATATTGTACCCAATCCATCCACATCCGCCTGCTCAACCTGACAGCCGACTATTACCGCTACCTGAAGGCCCTGAACTGTCTGAATGATGATGACTACGACACCACCCTGATGGAACCCGTTTCCTTACCCTGCAACGTCAGTGGAGGAATCGGATTTGTAGGAGTTGCTACGCCACGAGAAGTCGTGATCACTTTCCCCGAACGGCCATGCAGAAAAACAAGCTCCTCATCCCTCTGACATCTTTAATCCCATCTTCTCTGCCCGTTGAAGCATAAACTGACGGGCAGCCTCATATTCGTTAGGAATAACACCGTCAAGAATGGCATCTTTGATGGCACTTTTCAAAGCCCCCACCTGCTGACAGGGAGAAAGGCCGAAGGTACGCATAATCTCTTCACCACTGATAGGAGGCTGAAAGTTGCGGATGCGATCGCGTTCCTCCAAATCTTTCAATTTCTGACGTACCAACTGGAAATTGTCCAAGAAACGCTTCTTACGCTCAGAGTTCTTTGACGTAATATCCGCCTCACACAAAGTCATCAGGTCATCAATGTCGTCACCTGCCTCAAAAAGCAGTCGGCGAACAGCAGAATCCGTAACCTCTTCATCAGCTATCACGATCGGACGCATGTGCAATCCCACAAGTTTCTGTACATATTTCATTTTCTCATTCATAGGCAGCTTCATCTTGCGGAAAATATTGGGTATCATTTTCTCGCCTATAAAATTATGGTTATGGAAGGTCCAACCCGCACGCGGATCCCACCGCTTCGTAGCAGGTTTGGCAATGTCATGCAACAAAGCCGCCCAACGCAACCATAAGTTATCAGTCTTACGACTGATATTGTCAAGCACTTCCAATGTATGATAGAAATTATCCTTATGCGCCCGCCCATTACGAGTCTCTATTCCTTGCAGAGCCACCAATTCTGGAAAGATCAGTTCAAGAAGTCCACTTCTGTCCAAATCAATAAAACCTTTTGAAGGGATCGGCGACAACATAATCTTATTCAATTCGTCTACGATACGCTCTTTGGAAATAATTCCGATGCGTTCCCTATTACGACAAAGCGACTCAAATGTCTCATCATCAATATAGAAATTGAGTTGCGTGGCGAAACGTATACAACGCATCATGCGTAACGGATCGTCACTGAACGTAATGTCAGGGTCGAGTGGCGTGCGAATGGTGCGTTCCTTCAGATCATCCATTCCACCGAAAGGATCCACCAATTCACCATAACGCGCATGATTCAAACAAACAGCCAGGGCATTGATTGTAAAATCGCGCCGGTTCTGGTCATCTTCCAATGTACCGTCTTCGACGATAGGTTTCCGTGAATCGTGTGTATAAGATTCCTTGCGGGCACCGACAAACTCAACCTCCGTTCCCCGATATTTCAACTGTGCTGTACCGAAGTTCTTGAACACGGATACATAAGCTCCACGTCCCAACCGCCGTCCTAATGCTTCAGCCATGGCTATTCCACTACCTACCACAACGACATCAATATCCTTTGACGGACGTTGCAGAAATATGTCACGCACGTATCCACCAACGACGTAACATTCCAATCCAAGTTCATCGGCCGTTTCAGAGATTTGTTTGAATATCTTAGCATCGAAGCGTTGCTTCAGTTCATCAGCTGTCAGTTCAATCATAATTCAGTCTGTTTGCATTTTAATGGTTTCGCGGCGGCAAAGATAGCGATATTATTTCTATTTTTGTCGCGACAAGGACAACCACATTGTAACATCCATAAAAATTCAGATTATATATATGAAAAAAATTATCATTCTGGCATGTCTTTGCAGCACATTGGTTGCATGCGAAAACGTAGAAAAGAAAGCCGCTCTAAAACTGGCCGAAGCACGTGCCGCCTTCGAAGCCGGCAACTACAACGAAGCGAAGATGCAAATAGACAGCATCAAAATACTTTATCCCAAAGCCTTCGACACCCGCCGTCAGGGTATCTACCTGATGCAGGAAGTCGAACTGAAAGAGCAACAAAAGACACTGGAATATCTGGACAGCATGCTAGCTGTAAAACAACAAGAGTTCGAAGCCATCAAAAGCAAATTTGTCCTGGAGAAAGACACAGCCTATCAACGCATCGGACATTACCTGGTGCCCGCACAAGTCATTGAACGAAATTTGCACCGCTCCTTTCTGAGATTTCAAACAGACGAGACAGGTGTAGTCAGCCTGACATCCATTTATTGTGGCAGTTATAACATCCACCACACAGCCGTAAAGGTAACCGCACCCGATGGCAACTTCACGGAGACTTCCGTTTCACGTGACAGTTACGAAACCACCGACTTAGGAGAGCATATCGAAAAAGCGGATTATAAATTAGGAGAAGACGGAGGTGTCATAGCTTTTGTGGCAGCCAACAAAGACAAAAACCTTCGCATTGACTATAAAGGTGAGCGTTCCTATACAACCCACATGCTACCAGCCGACCGCCAAGCTGCATCCGATATCTACGAACTTGGCAAAACACTTTCTGCCATTACCGAAATCAAAAAAAATATAGAAGAAGCCAACCTAAAGATACAATTCATACAAAAGAAAATGTCAGAACGAAAAACAGAAACGGAATAAATACTGTTTCTGTTTTCAAAATGAGGATGTATCAAAATAGCTTCACTTCATTTTGATACATCCTCATTTTTTATAACGACTTCCCTCCCACCAGCCTACCATCTGTTACGAATCGTACGATAGCCATACCACGATATGACGATAAAACAGATAAAGGGAAGAAGGAAAGACAGATTAACTGCTGGAAAACCACCGACAGTCTTCATATCAATTACAAGTGCCTGCAACGGAGGCAACACAGAGCCTCCCAATATAGCCATGATCAGACCAGCCGCACCAAACTTGGCATCTTCGCCAAGCCCTTTCAACGCAATACCATAAATGGTAGGAAACATCAGAGACATGCAAGCCGAAATGGCAACCAACGAATACAAGCCATAAATATTCTGCAAGAAGACGGCCCCCAACGTAAACACGCCTCCCAATACAGCCAAAATCATCAGCAAGCGGCCTGCATTCAGATAACGAAGAATAAAAGTGCAAACAAAACGACTGATACAGAAGATGACCATCGCCACAATATTATATTTCTGCGAAAGGACTTCTGCCGCCTTTTCTTCCATACCTTGCGACATGAAAAGATGCGTGCCATACTGGATAATGAACGTCCAGCACATGATCTGCGCACCTACATAAAAGAATTGCGCAATAACACCTTCCCGATAGCGTGATTGTGTAAAGATACGCTTCAAGGTCGGAACAAAATTTATATCGTGGTTTTCCTCCCCATTTTTAGGCATCTTGACCAAACGGATCAGTATCAGCATCAGCAAGATAACCAGACCAATAACCAGATAAGGAGCAATCAGCACACTGAGATCACTATCTTTGATCGCCTCAAACTCCTGCTCGCCCAAGAGAGCACGATCGGCCGTATCGAGTGGATGAAGACGCGCCTGAATAAAGTTCATAGCCACATACATTCCAGCCAACGATCCAATCGGATTGAAAGACTGGGCCAGATTCAGCCTTCGAGTAGCAGTTTCCTCGGTACCCATGGAAAGGATATAGGGATTGCAACTGGTTTCCAAGAAAGAGAGTCCACAGGTCAAAATAAAATATGCAATCAAGAAAGGATAATACTCTCCTGTCATCTTGGCGGGGAAGAAAAGGAAAGCTCCGAAAGCATACATGCCGAGCCCCAACAAGACTCCAGCCTTGTACGAATACCTGCGGATGAACATGGCAGCAGGAAAGGCCATGGCGAAATATCCACCATAAAACGCCACCTGTACCAATGCACCATCGGTAGCACTCATACGGAAAATTTTGGAGAAAGCCTTCACCATCGGATTGGTAATGTCGTTGGCAAATCCCCACAAGGCAAAACAAGAAGTTATCAACACAAAAGGAATCAGGTAACTTACGCCGTCCTTTGAAAGAATGGAAACTTTATCGGTTTTCATGGTTTCTTATCGGATCTATTATTACTCATACAAATGGAACATCCGTTCCATCAGTTTCCATTTTCCAGCAGAGCTAGCTTGAGGATCAGCCTGCTGAAAGACTGACATATAGGCTTCCCATTCACGTTGTCTGGGCAGTGTGTCCAGCCGGGCCATCGCCGTATCCCAATCGAAATCGAGCGGCGTCTCTACGATCATAAAAAGACGTGTGCCCACTATATATATTTCCATTTCCAGAATACCCACTTCACGAATGCCCGCCAATATTTCCGGCCACACTTCCGCACGGCTATGGCGCTTCCGATATTCGGCTATCAATTCAGGATTGTCACGCAAGTCAAGTGTCTGGCAATATCTTTTTACAGGTACATGATAGGTCTGTACACGATAACCCTCTTGAGGAGTGTCCATGATGTTCTCGTTTTTTTAATTTCGATTCATTAATATGATAGAAACAAAGCATTGCTTTCGTACGGACAAAGCATCGTTTTCTACTCAAGAAAGCAATGCTTTCATCCGACGAAAGCAAGACTTCACCCTAACGTGTTATTTTTATTTATACAAAGGTCCATATACATTGCATGCACGATAGTCGGCGCCTTCCTTATCCATGCCGAAAGCATTCCATGCGGCAGGACGGAAGATCTTATCGTCTTCCACATTGTGCATGCAGACGGGAATACGCAACATAGAAGCCAGCGTAATCAAATCCTGACCAATGTGGCCGTAGCTGATGGCACCATGGTTGGCTCCCCAGTTGTTCATAACCGAATAAACATCCTTGAAGGCAGGTTTGTCACACAAACGAGGAACGAACCAAGTCGTAGGCCAAGTCGGGTCGGTACGCATATTCAGCTTCTCATGGATTTCGGGATCGATGTCCACCGTCCATCCTTCTGCTATCTGAAGCACAGGGCCAAGGCCTTTGATCAGGTTCAGACGCATCATCGTGACAGGCATGCCGCCTTTGGACAGGAAGTTGGACGAGAAGCCACCGCCACGGAAGTAGTCACGGTCGGCAGGATACCAGGTCGTAGCCTTCAGGCAGTTGTCCACATCGGTCTGAGTCATGTTCCAAGGCTCCTTCATCACAGGATTGCCTGCTTCGTCCACCGACTGGCCGGAACCGTCCAACGTCGTAGCACCAGAATTGATCAGATGGATGATTCCGTTGGATGCCAACCCTGTGAGTTCCTTACCCGTCACACGCTTCACAGCCTCAGGGCTCCAATACGTACGCACGTCGGAGAAGATCTGTGCACGATTGGTCAGCAGATGGCCGAAGAGCATGGCTACGCCGTTGCAGGCATCGTTCTCTGTAGCCACCACAAAGGCTTCGCGGATGCCATTCCAATCGAAGGAAGTGTTGAGCAGTGCCTCTGGATAATCGCCGTTGGGATAGAAGTCGGTCCACTGGCGCTGGCCTTGGAAACCTGCGGCGATGGCGTTGTGTCCCAATGCCTCTTCCTTGAAGCCCATTTCTTTCAGTTTCGGATTGCCCGTCATCAGGTCGCGCATGATGATCATCATCTTTACGATGAATTCCCAGTCAGCATCTTTCTGCTCACGCGTCTTGCGTTTCTCAGGACGGTTCTTGAAGTCTTCACCTTCGTTCACCTTACAATATTTCTCTGTCCATGCCATCGCCTTGGCATACTCTTCCTTGTCATAAATGCCTTCCGTCATGCGGCGGATGATTTCGGTCAGGTCAACCGACTCGTTGCGCATGCCTAGATACTCCTGGAAGAAGTCTGGATTAACGATAGAGCCTGCGATACCCATAGACACGCTACCCATAGAAAGGTAAGACTTGCCACGCATCGTAGCCACGGCTTGGGCGGCACGTGCAAAGCGAAGTATCTTCTCGGCCACGTCGGCAGGGATCGTGTTGTCATCCAAGTCCTGTACATCATGGCCATAAATGCCAAAAGCTGGAAGACCCTTCTGAGCATGACCAGCCAATACGGCAGCCAGATAAACGGCACCCGGACGCTCCGTTCCGTTGAAGCCCCACACGGCTTTCGGATAATAAGGATTCATGTCCATCGTCTCGGCACCATAGCACCAGCAGGAAGTGACGGTAATGGTAGAGCCTACGCCTTCGCGTTCGAATTTCTCGGCACAAGCGGCACTTTCGGCCACACGACCGATAGTACCGTCGGCAATCACACACTCTACGGGGCTGCCGTCACCATTCTTCAGGTTACTGCTGATCAACTCGGCCACTGCTTTTGCCAAGCTCATGGTCTTTTCTTCCAAACTCTCGCGAACACCGCCCTGACGACCGTCGATGGTCGGGCGGATACCAATTTTAGGATACTTTTTCATAAACTGTTCTATTTAATTCTTACAATATCATCTATATTTATTCATCCATTTTCCTACACTGAACTGTACTGAAAACACTTCAAAAGATCAAAGTGAATTCCGAAGCCGGACTTCCGTAGGCAGATATTTCTGCACCACCGCATTGTCCAGCACAAAGCGAGCCACTTCATTTCCCATCTGCTGCCAATCGATCGTCAAAGCCGTAATCCCCTCGTCGATCACTTCATAAGAAGGAATGTCATTATAAGCCAGCAGACCGAAATCCTTTCCACACTTCAACCCGGCCAGCCTTCCTTGCTTCACCACTTTCACTACGTCCTGTTGCTTAATTGCCAAATAGGCCGTATCTTTCTCCACTTTCAAGTTTTCGATATCTTCCTCTACACTTCCGGAAAGGTTATAATCCTGACAGAAACGAAAGAAATAGTCCTTACTGCTTTGAGGATGCTTCAAAGAAGAAGGAAAAAGAAATACAAACTTCCGATACGAAGAAAAGCGGTCGTCCAAACGTTGCAAGGCACCATAAAAAGATTCATCAAAGTCCTGACAAACATAAGAATACCTTTCTTTTTCAAACTTCCCAAAATCGAGCAACAAGAGACGGGCAGGACTGATTTTATTCAAAGAGGCACTGAATCTTTCATTATCAAAATTCATCACAACATATTTGTTGTACTTTCCGACAGACTCCCGAACGATTGTACTGAAAAGACGTTCATTATACTGATGGAAAAGCAAATCCACCTTATAATTGACTGGAAGGTGTTTTGCAAAACTATTGTATAACGTTTCCTTGAAAGGAGTATATTGGTCAAGCAACAACAGCACATTGGTGACTTGGCCTGTCACAAAATAACCCTTGCGAGGAGTCGAGTCGATGATACCTCTTTCCCTCAAATCACTGAAAGCTTTGAAAACCGTATCACGCGACACTCCGTACCGCCGACTCAGCTCGTTGATGGACGGCAAAGAATCCCCTTCAAGAAATTCCCGCATGGAAATTGCCTGGCTGATCAGGTCTGCCAACTGGGTAACCTTACTCGATTGCTGTCCGAACAATTTAGCGTCCATCGCACCTGTTTATTTGAATCTTTTTCTGTACTGAACTATGCTGATACAAAGGAAACAAATATTTCGGAAAGGAACAACCTAAAGGCTATGTTATGCAACATAAGAGTTTTTGTTTTTACACCTCGGAAATACAAAAGATGAAAACTGCGTTTTCCTCTTTTGTACTTCACTCGGTTTGCACTATCTTTGCACCCTCAAACAATGACATTATATATATGATAAGCATAGACGGACTGGCCGTAGAGTTTGGCGGCACCACCCTGTTCAGTGACATATCCTTCGTAATCAACGAAAAAGACCGCATCGCCCTCATGGGCAAGAACGGAGCGGGAAAGAGTACCCTGCTGAAGATTCTGGCCGGCGTACGCCAGCCCACCCGCGGCAAGGTGTCGGCTCCCAAGGACTGTGTCATCGCCTATCTGCCACAGCACCTGATGACCGAGGACGGACGTACTGTATTCGAAGAGACAGCCCAAGCCTTTGCCCACCTGCACGAAATGGAGGCTGAAATTGACCGCCTGAACAAGGAGCTGGAAACGCGCACCGACTACGAGAGCGACAGCTACATGGAGCTCATCGAACAGGTATCGGCCCTGAGCGAGAAATACTATGCTATCGACGCCACCAACTACGAGGAGGATGTGGAGAAAACCCTGCTGGGCCTTGGCTTCGAACGGACGGATTTCAACCGCCCCACGAGCGACTTCAGCGGCGGATGGCGCATGCGCATCGAGCTGGCCAAGCTGCTCCTTCAGAAGCCCGACGTACTGCTCCTCGACGAGCCCACCAACCACCTCGACATCGAGTCCATCCAGTGGCTCGAAGACTTCCTCATCAACAACGGCAAGGCGGTGGTAGTCATCAGCCACGACCGCAAGTTTGTGGACAACATCACCACCCGAACCATCGAGGTCACGATGGGCCGCATCTACGACTATAAGGTAAACTACTCCAAATACCTCGAGCTACGCAAGGAGCGCCGCGAACAGCAGCAGAAGGCCTACGACGAGCAGCAGAAGTTCATTGCCGAAACAAAAGAGTTCATCGAACGCTTCAAGGGCACCTACTCCAAGACCCTGCAGGTGCAGAGCCGCGTGAAGATGCTGGAAAAACTGGAGCTGCTCGAAGTGGACGAAGAAGACACCTCGGCCCTGCGCCTCAAGTTCCCCCCATCGCCCCGCTCGGGCAGCTACCCCGTCATCATGGATGGCGTGGGCAAGACGTACGGCGACCACGTGGTATTCAAGAACGCGACGCTCACCATCGAGCGTGGCGACAAGGTGGCCTTCGTGGGCCGCAACGGTGAGGGAAAGTCCACATTGGTAAAATGTATCATGGGCGAAATTGAGCACGAAGGCACCCTGACGCTGGGCCACAACGTACAGATAGGTTACTTCGCCCAGAACCAGGCCTCCCTGCTCGACGAGAACCTGACCGTCTTCCAGACCATCGACGACGTGGCCAAGGGCGAGATACGCAACAAGATACGCGACCTGCTGGGCGCCTTCATGTTCGGCAGTCCCGAAGCCTCGATGAAGAAGGTCAAGGTGCTCTCCGGCGGCGAGCGTACCCGTCTGGCCATGATCAGGCTGCTGCTCGAGCCGGTGAACCTGCTCATCCTGGACGAGCCCACCAACCACCTCGACCTGAAGACCAAGGACATCCTGAAGCAAGCACTGATGGACTTTGACGGTACGCTGATTGTCGTGAGCCACGACCGCGACTTCCTCGACGGTCTGGTGAGCAAAGTCTATGAGTTCGGCCACCAGCGAGTCCGTGAGCACCTCTGTGGCGTTTACGAATTCCTGGAGAAGAAAAAAATGGAGTCACTCAGCGAGCTGGAAAAGAAATAATCCTTATCTTTGCGCAACTCCACACTGAACGCTATGATGATACGGAAGCCCTACATTACCGCACTGCTGCTCCTGCTCAGCATCCTGATGCTGGCAGTGCCCGTCGTGCCCCATCATCATCATGGCAGCGAGGCCATCTGCCTGAAGAACGACCTGCACACCGGTTGCGGTGAAGCGAACCATCACCACCATCCGGCAGGCCATCCCAATTGCTGCCACGACAAGGGCTGCCTCACCCACCAGTTCGTCCAACGCACACCGCGGGTGGAGCGCCAGGCTCCCCAGCCGCGCCCTGTCCTGCAACCGGCCGACCTTAGTCTGCTTGTCAGCCTGTTATCTCCCTACACCGATTCTTATCCAACTGCTTTATATTCTCCCTATATCGAATCGCTGCACGGTGTCTACATCACCCGTGCCTCGGGATTAAGGGCTCCTCCCAGCCTTCTTGCATAAGCATTGCCGTGTGCATCTGCACATCGCAACCCGGTTGCGGCCTCCGTGCATTACCTTTGCAACCGGAAACTACATCTGTTTATTTTGCAAGAACTTAATCCACATCTATCAATGAAGAAACTGATATTTCTGGGAGTCCTCATCGCATGGTCATTGGGCTCCTGCAACAGCCATTCCGACCACGGACACGAGGGGCACGACCATGCCACCGAAGCCCACAACCACGAACATGACCATGACCACGAACAGCATGCCCACGAGGAAGCAGGCCACAGCCATGACCACGAAGCAGACGCACATGCTGAAGAAGAGGGACACGCCGAAGCCGCCTCGGACGAAATCGTCATGCCGCCCGCCAAGGCACAGGCCGCAGGCGTAGAAACAGGTACCGTAGAGCCGGGCAACTTCACCCAGGTCATCAAGACCAGCGGGCAGGTACTGGCCGCGCAGGGTGACGAACGGGTAGCCGTAGCCACCGTGGCAGGCGTCGTGTCGTTCAAGGGGAAAGTAACCGAAGGCATGAGCGTGCGCGAAGGCATGCCGCTCGTCCTGCTTTCGTCGGGCAACATCGCCGAGGGCGACCCCGTGCAGAAAGCCCGTGTAGCCTACGAGGTGTCGAAGAAGGAATACGAACGTATGCAGGCACTCGTGGAGAGCCGCATCGTCTCGGAGAAGGACTTCGCGCAGGCCAAGCAAGCGTACGAGAACGCCCGCATCAGCTACGAGGCCGTAGCCAAGAATCACACCGACCGCGGGCAGGCCGTCACCGCCCCCATAGGCGGCTACGTGAAGAGCCTGCTGGTGAAAGAAGGCGACTACGTCACCGTGGGCCAGCCGCTGGTGAGCATCACCCAGAACCGCCGCCTCTTCCTCCGTGCCGACGTGTCGGAGAAGTACTATGCCTCGCTGCCCGCCATCACCTCGGCCAATTTCTGTACGCCCTATAACAGCAAGGTGTATGCCCTGCAGGACCTGAACGGCCGTCTGCTGTCCTACGGCAAGGCCTCGGGCGAAGGCAGCTACTACATCCCCGTGACCTTCGAGTTCGACAACCGCGGCGACGTGGTGCTCGGCTCCTTCGTCGAGATTTACCTACTGGCCCGCCCGATGGAGGGTGTCATCAGCGTGCCCCGTTCGGCCCTGACCGAAGAACAGGGCAGCTTCTACGTCTACCTGCAGCTGGACGAGGAGTGCTACCGCAAGCAGCTCGTCACCCTGGGTGCCGACAACGGCCAGCACGTGCAGGTGCTCAGCGGGCTGAAGGCCGGCGACCGCCTCGTGACCCGCGGTGCCTATCAGGTGAAACTGGCCGGAGCGGCGAACGCACTTCCGGCGCATAGTCATGAACACTAATTCAATGGAAAATGGAAAATTGATAATGGAAAATGACGAATAGGAAAAACTCTTCACCCCAACAGATATTCCATTCTCAATTTTCAATTCTCAATTCTCAATTAAACAAGTTATGCTCAACAAAATCATACACTTCTCCCTACAGAACCGCATCCTGGTGCTCGTCGCCTCGGTGCTGTTGCTCGTGGGCGGTACCTACACCGCCATGCACACGGAAGTGGACGTGTTCCCCGACCTCACCGCGCCGACCGTGGTCGTCATGACCGAAGCCAACGGCATGGCAGCCGAGGAGGTGGAACAGCTCGTCACCTTCCCCATCGAAACCGCCGTCAACGGCGCCACACACGTGCGCCGCGTACGCTCTTCGTCCACCCACAGCTTCTCCGTGGTCTGGGTGGAATTCGACTGGGACACGGACATCTACCTGGCCCGACAGATTGTCAGCGAAAAGCTCTCGCTCGTGGCCGAAGAACTGCCTGAAAGCGTAGGCAAGCCGACGCTGGGCCCGCAATCGTCCATCCTGGGCGAGATGATGATCGTGGGCCTCACGGCCGACTCCACCTCCATGCTCGACCTGCGCACGCTGGCCGACTGGACCATCCGCCCGCGCCTGCTCTCCACCGGAGGTGTGGCGCAGGTGGCCGTGCTGGGAGGCGACATCAAGGAATACCAGATACAGCTCGACCCCGAGCGCATGCGCCACTACGGCGTGACGCTGGGCCAGGTGCTCAGTGCCACCCGCGGCATGAACCTCAACGCCAACGGAGGCGTCATCTACGAATACGGCAACGAGTACATCGTGCGCGGACTGACGGCTACGACCAACACCGAACTGCTGGGTAAGACCGTAGTGAAGTCGGCTACGGACAGCGACGGCTCACTCGCCGCTCCCGTCCTGCTGGAAGACGTGGCCGACGTACGCATCGGCGCGCAGACGCCCAAGCTGGGACTGGCCTCGGAACGGGGCAAACCCGCCGTGCTACTCACCGTGACCAAGCAGCCCGCCACCAGCACGCTGGAGCTGACCGGCAAGCTGGAAGCCGCCCTCCAGGACCTGCAAAAGAACCTGCCCCCCGACGTGAAGGTATCGACCGACATCTTCCGCCAGAGCCGCTTCATCGAAAGCTCCATCGGCAACGTGCGCAAGTCGCTCATCGAAGGCGGCATCTTCGTGGTCATCGTGCTGTTCCTCTTCCTGGCCAACGTACGGACGACCCTCATCTCGCTCGTCACCCTGCCCCTGTCGCTCGTCGTGTCCGTGCTGGTGCTCCACTACATGGGGCTCACCATCAACACCATGAGTCTGGGCGGTATGGCCATCGCCATCGGTTCGCTGGTCGATGACGCCATCGTCGATGTGGAAAACGTCTGGCGCCGCCTGCACGAAAACCGCCTCCTGCCGCCCGAGCGCCGTCTGCCCGTGCTGCAGGTAGTGTTCAACGCCTCGCGCGAGGTGCGCATGCCCATCCTCAACTCCACGCTCATCATCGTCGTCAGCTTCGTGCCCCTGTTCTTCCTGAGCGGCATGGAGGGGCGCATGCTCGTCCCGCTGGGCATCGCCTTCATCACCGCCCTGGCCGCCTCTACGGTAGTGGCGCTCACACTGACGCCCGTGCTCTGCTCCTACCTGCTGCGCAGCAAAGAAAATAGCAATGAGGCCGATTCAGGCGACTCCGCCGTGGCCCGCACGCTGAAGAAGGCCTATGGCGCCGTGCTCGAAAAAGCTTTACAACACAAGCGTGCCGTGCTGGGCTGCACCGTCGCACTCTTCGCCGTCGCCCTGGGCCTGTTCTTCACCCTGGGCCGCTCGTTCCTGCCGCCCTTCAACGAAGGGTCGTTCACCATCAACCTCTCCTCGCTGCCGGGCATCTCGCTCGAAGAGAGCGACGCCATCGGCCGACGGGCCGAGGAACTGCTGCTCACCGTGCCCGAAATCCAGACCGTGGCCCGCAAGACCGGCCGCGCTGAGCTGGACGAACATTCGCGCGGCGTGAACGGGTCGGAAATCGAGGCCCCCTTCGAGCTGACAGACCGTTCGCGCAGCGAGGTGGTGGCCGAGGTGCGCGAGAAGCTCGCCACCCTGTCCGGCGTCAACGTCGAGATAGGCCAGCCCATCAGCCACCGCATCGACGCCATGCTCAGCGGCACGAAGGCCAACATCGCCATCAAGCTCTTCGGCGACGACCTGAACCACATGTTCAGCCTCGCCAGCCAGATAAGGGACAAGATACAGGACGTCGAGGGTGTGGCCGACCTCACCGTGGAGCAGCAGATCGAGCGTCCGCAGCTGACGCTGACGCCCCGCCGCGAGATGCTGGCCCGCTACGGCATCACCCTGCCCCAGTTTGCCGAGTACGTCAACGCCTGCCTAGCGGGCGAGGCCGTGTCGCAGGTCTACGAGCAGGGAAAGTCGTTCAACCTCACCGTCCGCCTGCGCGACGACCTGCGCGACCAGGCCTCGAAGATAAGCGACCTGATGATTGACACGGGCGACGGCCGTCAGGTGCCGCTCAGCTACGTGGCGGACATCCGCTCGTCCATGGGTCCCAACAGCATCAGCCGCGAGAATGTGAAGCGCAAGATAGTCATCTCGGCCAACGTGGCCGACCGCGACCTGCGCTCCGTGGTGACCGACATCCAGGCCCGCATCGACGCCGACATCAAGCTGCCCGAAGGCTACCACGTGGAATACGGCGGCCAGTTCGAGAGCGAGCAGGCGGCCAGCCGCACGCTGCTACTGACGTCGCTGATGTCCATCGTCGTCATCTTCCTGCTGCTCTACCACGAGTTCCGCAGCGTCAGGGAGAGCGCCGTCATCCTCATCAACCTGCCGCTGGCCCTCATCGGAGGCGTCTTCGCCCTGCTGCTGACCACCGGCGAGGTGAGCATCCCGGCCATCATAGGCTTCATCTCGCTGTTCGGCATCGCCACGCGCAACGGTATGCTGCTCATCAGCCACTACAACCACCTGCAGCGCGTGGAAGGCTACTCGCTGCACGACAGCATCATCCGCGGCTCGCTCGACCGACTGAACCCCATCCTGATGACGGCCCTCAGCAGTGCGCTGGCCCTCATCCCGCTGGCCCTGGGCGGCGACCTGCCCGGTAACGAGATACAGAGCCCCATGGCGAAGGTCATCCTCGGCGGTCTGCTGACGTCGACCTTCCTCAACGGGTTCATCATCCCCATCGTTTATCTGCTCATACACACCAAGAAGAAATGAAGAAGACAATAATTATCTGTGCATGCCTTGCCCTGGCGGCAGGGGTGCACGCCCAAAGCGGCATCGAAGCCATCCTCCAGCAGGTGGAGGCCAACAACAAGGAACTGCAGGCCAACGCCCGCACCACGGAGGCACAGAAGCTGGAGAACCGCGCCTCGAACAACCTGGCCGACCCCACCCTGTCGTATGCCCACCTGTGGGACTCGCAGGACAAGAACATCACCGTGGGCGAGCTGGTCATTGCCCAGAGTTTCGACTTCCCCTCGCTCTACGTCAGCCGTGCCCGCCTGAACCGCCTCAAGGCCAGCTCACTGGACGCACAGGCCAATGCCCAGCGGCAGACCATCCTGCTCCAGGCACAGGAAGCCTGCCTCGACATCATCCACCTCAGCCGCCAGCAGCAGCTGCTGGACGAGCGGCTGAAGAATGCCGAGGAGCTGGCCGCCTACTACCGCCGCCGTCTGGAGACGGGCGATGCCAGCACGCTGGAAACCAATAAAATCAACCTCGAACTGCTGAACGTGCGCACCGAGGCCCGCATGAACCGTACGGCGCTGGACAGCAAGCTGAAGGAGCTCACGGCCCTGAACGGCAACGTGTCGCTCGTCCCCGGCCGCCCCATGCCCGACGGACCTGCCGCCGCCACGGCGCAGAACCTGGGTCTGACGGACTATCCTTCCGTCCCCCTGCCTGCCGACTTCGGCCCGCTGTGCGAAGAGCTGCTGGCCTCCGACCCTGCCCTGCTCTCGCTCCAGCAGGAGAGCCAGGCGGCACAGAAGCAGCTGTCCGTCAGCCGTCAGGGTTGGCTGCCCGGCCTGGAGCTGGGCTACCGCCGCAACACCGAGAGCCGCCATCCGCTGAACGGACTGGTGGTGGGCTTCTCGTTCCCCATCTTCCAGAACCACGGCAAGGTGAAGGCCGCCCGTTCGCAGGCCCTCAGTGCCGACTTCCGCGAGGAGAACGCCCGCCTCAGCGCCAGCACCGCCCTGTGGCAGCTCTACGACGAGGCCTGCAACCTCCATGCCTCCATGCAGGAGTATGCCGAGACCTTCGGCCGCCAGCAGGACCTGAAGCTGCTGCGTCAGGCACTGGACGGCGGCCAGATCAGCATGATCGAGTACTTCGTCGAAGTCTCCGTCATCTACCAGAGCCAGGCCAACCTGCTGCAGCTGGAGAACCAGTATCAGAAGGTGATGGCAAGAATCTATAAGAGTAAGCTATAAGGTCTTTATTTCCTCCGGCAGGTAGCCGCTGCGGATGCGCCACTCCTGCGGATAAAGGTTGTTGGCCCGGTTGCCGACATTCTTCACAAAGCCAAGAGGAAAATCCCGATAAGTAAGCAATACAAAACCGCGAGGGGCCGCGCCTGAAAGGGTGACGGCCTCTTTACGTAGATAAGCAATGGCCGTCGGATAGTCCACCTCTTCGCAGGCGAAAGCTTCACGGCTAAGCAGGCTGCTCATGGCCAGTGCATGGGCAGGAACGCAATCCTTCCCTTTCGTCTCGGCCAGCGTCACGCCAGCCTGCAGCACACGAACATGCTGCTTCAAGGCCGACAACACTGGGAGCCAAGACGTAGCGAAAGCAATCAGCGCCTGTCCCTCGGGCATCAGGCTATACCCTTCCGCCCCGCGCAGCCAGCCTTGTACCGTCGCCAGCTGCTCCTTGCCGAAAGCCGACAAAGAGGCAGCTTTACCGCCATTCCCCTTCTTTCCTTTCTGTTTACCCGAGATTAGCTTATCCGCATTCGGCCGCCCCATCTGCGCCATTCGCATGCCATCCGCCTCTTCTTCATCGCCCGCCTTGCGCAGCACGGCCAGGAAGAATCCTTCACCCTGCGTCTTGTGTGGCAGGAAACGATACACGGGAAAATCTTCCCCCGCCAGCAGGTTGCCGGTGATTCCCCATCCGGCAGGCACATCGAACGGCAACACCTCCGCTCCCAGCTCGTCGCGAATCCAGCGTACATTCTCCTCGTTCTCTTTCGTGTTATAGGTACACGTGCTGTACACCAACAGTCCGCCCGGCTTCAGGCAGGGCCAGATGTCCGTCAGGATGCGCCGCTGGCGTTGCCAGCAGATTTCCACATTCTCCGGACTCCATTCCTCGATGGCCGCCTCGTCCTTGCGGAACATGCCTTCGCCCGAGCAGGGCACATCGGTCAGGATGCAGTCGAACAGATGTTCCAGCGGGGTAAACTCCGCCGGATCGCTGTTTGTCACCACCACATCGGGATGTCCCCACTTCGTCAGGTTCTCCGCCAGCACCTGCACCCGGTTGCGCATCACCTCGTTGGCCACCAGCAGGCTGCCCGCAGGCAACAGGCTGCGCAGGTGGGTCGACTTGCCGCCCGGAGCCGCACAGAGATCAAGCACCGCCACTGCCCGCTCCGGCAGATACCGCCTCACCGCCTGCTCCACAAACATGGACGACGCCTCCTGCACGTAGTAGCCCCCGGCGTGGAACAGGGGGTCGAAGGTAAACGTCAGACGCTGGTCCAGGTAACAGGCACCGGTAGCCCAGGGAACCTCTTTTAATGAAGAATGAAGAATGAAGAATGAAGAATTATCCCACTTCTGAGGGTTCAGGCGGATGCTGACGGATTGTTCGTCCTCCAGCAGGGCGGCGGAAAAACGATTGTATTCTGCTTCGCCCAGCAGGGCACGGGTATAGTCTACAAAAAGAGCAGGTAGTTGCATGGCATATCTCTTGAAATGTTCGGCTACAAAAGTAAAGAATTTGAAGGGAAGTTCCTCTTCTTAATTCACAGATATTTTTCCCCGATTGAAAAAAACAAGCCATACCGCTCTTGACGATATGGCTTGACAAACAAAACAAACAAAAGCTTATTGCGATTAATAAGCTATTCCCGTCCCGCTTCTCCAAGCCCGGACAGGCAGACTCGCCTCACGACGATTTCTTTTTGCAACGACTTCAGCGTTCCTGCAGCGCCGCACGTATTTTTTCGTAGGCCGCGTCTTTCAGCAGCACCGTTTTCTTTCCGTCCAGCAGGTAGAGCGACGGCATTGCCTTCAGGTCGTACAGTGCCCCGGTCTTCACCGCCTCGCGGTCGGTACCCACCGTCCAGCCTTCGGGCATGTCAGGCAGGGCTTTTCGCCACGCCTCGTCGTTGCCTTCGGTATAGACGGCCAGCACACTCAGCTTGCCGGTCCGTACGGCTTCAGCCAGTGCCGTATCGGCAGCCATTTGTAGCAATACCTCATGACACGACTCGCACTCCGGGTCGTAGAACATCAGCAGCAGACGATCGTTCTTCACCGATGTAGTGGCCAGTGTGCGGCGTGTACCGTCGGGCTGGTAATAGGTAGAGTCCGTAGCCTTATCCCCTACGTTATTGCGCCTTACCAGCTCCAGCTTGAAGCGGTAAGCGGAACGCATCGCATCCGTCTGTGGCAACTTGCTGAGCAACGCCTCCAGATACATCCCGTAAAGCCCTTCGTTGTAAAAAGGCGAATTGGGATTGAAGAGATAATCGTCCGCTGTTTGGGTCAAAACCTTGCGGGCATGTTCTTTCCCGACGAACCCCGCGCACCAGTTCGCCAGGCTCTCACGTGCCAGTTCCTCCGGCGTGGTGCCGTCTGCCAGCAGGGCGATGAAGTTCACGAAGCCCTGCTCCGTCACGTCGCGGTTGTTCACCAGCGTGGTATCGGCAAAGTCGAACTGATCCCAGTAGTGGATGAGCAGCCAGGACTTGCGGGCTTCGGGTTCCGTCAGGGTGGCGGGGATGGTGGGGAAGGGGAACTGTGCCTGTTGCTGTACGACGGTAGAGTCCGTATGGGTACGTTCCTTTGCCTCTGTTGTGTCCGGTTTGGAGCGGCAAGAGGTAAGGAGTAATATGAGTCCAATATATATATAATAATATCTAATCATAATCGTAAAAACTAATTTTTCGGGAACATATATCCATCGGGAACGTCACGAACACAACGAACACCATATTTTGTGAGACTATTCCAATATGTTCCGTTATAACCCGCTACCTGACAATTGACATTAGAAGTAGCAACAAATCCTAAACGAACTTTACTGTTACTGAACTGGGTACAACACAAAGAATTCAAATTACTGACATCGGTCAAAGACCTTCTTATCATTACAAGCTCATTTAAATTAGGTACCCGCCATTTTGCACCTCCATCGCCAGTTTCACGATAACTAGTACATGGATCTTCTTTAGTAGCATTTGTTTCAGTTCCATTTCGCGAACTAACATAAGTTATACCATTAATTTGTGGAGCATTATAAGAGCCATTAGATATATTATTACGAGCTATGATAATTCCGTCGCTAAAACGATTCGCAGGTTCATCCTCATTATGTTCAATCAATGGTTCATCAGTTCTTGTACGATACATACCTGCTACCATACGATTTTTAAATTCCAATACAGTGTTGTATCCTGAATAATAATCTCCAATAGTATGAGGTACCTGGAATGATTCAGGTTCTACATCTAAATCTGTAATTTTCGATTCCGCATTTTCACCTACAGCAGGTAATACCCGTACACAACGGATAGGCATTCCTTGATTATTTTTTGGGACGCCATTCTCAGATGTAGTATACACTTTTCCCCAGGCCCCTTTCTCTACCGCCCAATAGACACGTTCATCCGATTTGCTACTACTATAATACAAGGCACCATTTCCGATATAATCGGATGGGTAACCACTATAGGTCATCTGAGATTTGTCTCCTTGATAGAGCCTGGCGTTACTGGAAATAGCCTGAGCTGCAAGTCCCATACGAAGATATTCGTTAACGGAAGCTAAATACCAACGCACTTCGTTATCATCAATTGTTCCATTTCCATTCAAATCGCGATTACGGGACATACAGGCGTTATCATAGTACTTTCTATTATAGGCATTAGGAAGTTTGTGACTGGCATGTGTAGTAGAATTGGACGTTGTGTAGCCATTAGAAGTATTGTTGATATAAGTTTCCCATGATCTTTTTGTATCATAAGAACCTGCATCCAACCACTTAAGCTGATTGTCTCTACCTTTACCAGAAGTCAGATTTGTATTGTTCACTGTTCTATTGGAAAACACATTGGAACTATTCCAAGTTGTAGGTGTTTCATTATATGTTTCCATGCCAAAGGCTGCCAATATCATATCATTACGGTCGCTGTAGGGAGTCTGCATAGACAGCTGCGAAATATATGAATAAACTTGGCTAAAGGAACTGTTTCCATCTTCAGACACATTACTGCTCATGGCAATAATCATTTCTCGTGGTATCTTATTGACAAACACCGACCAAACAGTTACGCCGGCCCCTGTCAAAGGGTGTTTATAATAGAAATATTCATTGACAAAAGCAGTAAAACGGGCTTTATATATACCATTATCGTTTGTAATCAAAATCTTATCTTCATTAATAGACCCAGTTATAATCTCATTCTCACTTTTATCATATATGTTCTCATAAATCAACTTCACTGCCTTGCCCATAGCAACAATTGCATCGTACACATCAATCAGACGGTCTTTGTTTCCTGTAGCAGTACCACCATAAACATCTTCATCTCCTGGATCAAGTATATCAGTAAGATCTTCTTTACTCCAGTCAGAAACTCCCGGGTAAGGAGCAATTGTTGTTTCTGTTTGTGGCCAAAGTTCTATCCACTTGTAGTCGAAGCCTTTGGTTGGCTTAATTCCCTCCCCAGCTCCATCAAGTACAGATTTTTTCGTTATTTGAGAATTATTTAATCCATCTACATAAATCTTATACGGCCTCAATGTACCACGTTTGTTATGCGTAGTATAATATTGGGTATCCGCTGTATAATCCATTGCTTCAGACTGAATAACCAATATAAGGTTATTAGCAATTGCATCATCTACACTAAGAGGAGTACCTGTACTTAGAGACGCATTTACAGCAGCATTGGCAGCATCCGCTATACTCGAAAGGTTATACTCCAGATAAACCTGTTCATAATGGGCATCCAAGTTATAAGTATAAGCAGTTCCTTCATAAGAATAGATCTGTCCTTCAGCACCATTCTGATATTCACCACCTTCTTTCTTTGCTTCAACTATAATTTTATCAACACCTTTTACCGACACATTATAAGTGTAGCTGCAATTACGCTCAATAGAGAAGTTACCCCATTTATTATCACTGAAATCTCCCAAATGTACGGTATATTGTACATTGCCCGTATAAACAGCATTGTTGTTTTCATCAACTTCGGTATACGCACCACTTATCACTACGAAAGTACTGGTGGGTGGAGCATAATCCCATTGTTTTTGAGATGAAGGCAAACTTGTACCAGTCCATGCATCGCGCATATTATAATCGGTCACTCTATTATCAACGGCATATATATTCTCTGGCATATAAAAACTGAAAGAATAGTTCCCACTTACAGCTGAACCAATGTTGGCAGCCGCAAAATTTTTAAAAGTAACCTGTTCCAGACTTGCATTCTCATCATCTGATGGAACAGGTGTAGGAGTATTCTTCATATTGGCCAACAAACTCTTCACAGGCACATTGTACACTTTATAGCTGGTTGGAACGAAAGTAACAGTATGCACGCCACCTCCATCAACTTCTTTAGTTGTGCTTCCTGATGGAATTTTGAATATCACATGTGCCATGGCACGTTTCATTTGAACTGCGACATTATTCGTTCCGCCCAATTCCCCCCAATCTGTTACATTTCCAGCTGCATCAAATGTAATTCCTTCGTTCCAGCCCGACATCAGCATCTGATCATCGGAAATAATCTGAATAGGAGTAGAGATATCACCGTTTAACTCCTTATAACTCAAAGACAGTAAATAACTTTTAAATTCATCAAATGTCATTTGAGAAGTATCAATCGCTTCATCGGTTGTCCAAAAGCCACCATTCCGATTACCCAAAGCCAGCAATTTCTTAACTCCGGAAGTCGTATTGAATGTTACCGGATAGATTACATCAGTTGTACCCGAAGATTCTCCGACAGTAAGAGACTTTTCTCCGTTATAATTACTCACTTTATGCTGAAAGTTTCCCTGGCTATCATAAACATAAATTGTAAGATTAGACAAAACTGAAAAATCATTTCCACTAGCCTTAGTACTTACTGTGACATCTGCCGTTGAAATACCTCCCAGATTCAAGGTAACCGTAATAGGCACCCCTTCCACCACTTCACCGGACTTCACCAGTTCATCGTCCATACAACTCGTCAGGGTAAAAGCAACAAAGCCGACAAGCAGCAGGCAGATATATATCGTATGCAATATTTTCTTCATATTCATCATCTTTTTATTCAAAAGCCGGAACATCCATTATGTGTTCTGTCCATGAGTTTACTTGGCAATATATATCTTCGACTGTAATCGCATCGTTAATACGTATATAGATTTTGCTGTATTGGTTTCGTTCAATCTGCGATACATAAATTTTTTTTGTGTATTTTGCTTCGTTCAGGGTATAATCTAATGTAATACAATATCTATCATCTAAAACTGTTCCATCAACTTGAAGGAATCCATCATCAGTCACTTCCCCCTTCGGGTTTTCAAGGAGATAAGGAGATGATACTTCATCAAAATTTGCTTCAGCTGTTTCAGCCCAAGAATTATCAGAATAAGCAGGCATATCTCCTATATAGAAGCTATTTACTATCATTGGTTCAGTTGAAGAAAGCAGCTCTTTTGTGCCAGTATATTCTATCAAGTTATCATCAACAGGTTCAAATAAATACCCTATATCCGGTACTTTACTTAAAGTAATCTGATTAATTGTCAAATTGCTGGAAGGATTTCCTTTAGTACAATAAATCCCCAACTTTGCCACACTTCTGATTGCGTCAATCCTCACATCATAATGCAACTGGCTGAGGGAAATATCCAACGTTGCTTCGCCACTCATCGGAACTTTATTGTCGTGGCTGTAAACTTGCTCAGGGAGGGTGAAAGTAAGGGTTTTCAAAGAGCCGGGCTCCATTGCATTTACATCGGTTATCGTACCGTCCGGCACATTCAGCAGCAAGTAGAATTGGATTGCGGTAACTCCAGTTGCATCTATCTCTGTTTTTACAAAAGTTCTCAGATCGATATCTCCGTTATCAACCTGCTCCCAAGTCGGAGTATCACTTATGTATTTCAACAGCTTATCATCGTTGAAAATCCAAAGATGGAAATTGTCCGGACTTTCAGCAGGATCAGCGGTTGCTTTCGTCGTAATATCCAGATTCAGCGTGACGGTCCGCTCCTGTGCAGAAAGTTCTTCCGCATAGGGCACATCGCCGCATCCTGTCAGGATGAGCAGCATGAACCAAGTTATTATGGATATCACTTTATTCAACATATTAAGTTAGGTTTACAGGTTTATAGTTCTACATTTTGTACCCGTTTGCTCCATCCCAATACACCGATGGACACGTTGGCATAGGCCCAACTGCCATCGGAGAGAAAGAAGGTCAGGTCGTAATCGTAGTCGCGGTCCAGAAACTCCTGACGGGAGTAGCGGTGCAGCTCGTCGTAGTTGCACAGGCGGCCAAGCAGGTCGGGCAGGTTGACTTCGATAACCCGTTTGCCGGTCTCCTTGTGTTCCACGACCAGCACTTCGTCGTCGGCCAGGTCGTCGTGGACGAAGATGCGCGAAGTCATGAAGTCAGCATGTCCCATGTTTCCTACGGCCGAAGTACGGCTGTTGACATCAGGGTCTTGGGTATTCCACGTGACGTAAGGTGTACACAGGGCCTTGATGCTAGAGTCTTCGGAGTTGTCATGGTTCAGCCGAATATTGCCGCCAGTGATGTAAAGGTTGTAGTCGTCGATGTTCATCGCTACCGGATCGTCGATGTCGCGCAAGATGACGCTGATGTATTTGGTGTTTCTCATCAGCGACAGGGTATGGTAGGCATACTGCCCTTGTCGCACTTCCACGGACTGGTCGGAGATGGAATGCCAAAGCGTATCCAGCGGTTCGCCCTGGTGGTTGACAAGTCCGGTGCCGTCGTATAGACGGGTATGGTCGAGGGTTATCTGCAGGTCTTCCATACGACTGTTCTCATTCATTTCCGTACGCTGGAAGCTGGCTCTCAACTGGTCGTCGCTTTTACGCTGATGTGCCAGTGCCACGAAGCGGTATTTTCCGTCGGGCAGGTCCAGATACATGTTGTAGCCATACTCCTTCAGGGGCTGGAATTCGTCGTCGTTGGCCTCGGTACGGCTGTCAATGTAGTTTCCATCCTCGTCGAAGATGTAGAGGGTGACTTCACCCACATGGTCGGCAAACATGTCGGAACGATGGAGGTTATAGTCGTAGACGAAGTTGACATACACGCCCCGTTCGCACCCGTCACGGTCGTCAAAGATAAAGTCGGTACACGACGTAACGGACAAGCCCAGCAGACAGCTTGCCAGCCAGCCTATCTTCAGCATATATTTGGCACAATGGTTCATGAGAAGTTCTTTTTTATAACTTTTAATTGAGCAGAGGGGGTGAGGCTGTGACAAATTGTGACACAGCCTCACACACTATATTATAGTTCTACACCCTGTGAACGCATTGTCCAGGAGAGGACATTAATTTCGCAGTTGATGTAGCTGGCTGTTTTGTCAGGAGGATTTGTACCGCCGCCATCGGGTATTTCGGGTTCGCCGGGACCACTGACACTATTGATGGTTAACTCGTACCAGTTGTTACGGAGTACACCGTAACGTCCCAAATGATCGGCTTCTGCATAATTATCCGCAGAAGTGATAGAGACACTACCTAAAGGAGCTTCAGATTCATCAAAATGCCTGATGACTGTTGCATAGTAATAAGTAACACCACCCTGGTAGTACTTAATGCTGCCGCCTATTGCGCTGGAATTCAAGATGGCTGTAGCCTGATTCTCTGTTAGTTTTGCTGAAGTACCACTAGAAATTACCAACAAATTTTGTACTTCTTTCCAAGTTGTAATGTCAGCACCGGAAGTCAAGCCTGTATTCAACTGCAATGAAGCCCCAGATTCTAATGCATTTTCATCTTCCAAAGCAGCTGTAGCAACCGCTAAAAAATCTTCTTCATCATAAATGGCAGATGTATTGTTTATCAAAAAGAAGTCATCTCCCTGTTGTGCACCGCTAGGAGTAAATATTCCTTTCAGGATGACGCTGGTCAGGCGATCGTTTTCCATGGTTTTAGCTGTAGTGGTGTTCTCCAGGCAGTATTCTATTTTGCTTTCCTTTCCTGTATAACCCACGTCATTCCAAGTAGGCTCAGTTTTCACTACATTATAGTCATCACTTGTATTCGCAGAGTAATTCGGGTCAATTCCCCAATAAGTACGATAAGGTTTGGCTGTAGTACCGAAGAAACGGTTATTCCCAGCAGAAATTGAGGTTGAAGGGGCGAATGCAGCCCAATCTTCCCAATCTGCTATCGTTGCATCAGTTACTTTGCGTACCGGATAATACTTCTTATTGGTGTTCTGTAGCTTCCAGCCTTCAAATTGAACTTTTGCACCCTGATAGGCTGTAACATCGCTGGTAACGTCCAAGGAACCGTCCGTACTGCTACCGCCGATTTTAACCTGCGTTTTGGCAACCACACGTTCCACATAAATCGGATTGTCCTTCTCTGCACCTTCAGCTGTAGCCTTGTTGTTATAAACAGTAATTGGTGCAAGAGTAGTAACCTTAAAATCACCTGGAACATTCCCATATATAAAGGTTTCGGAGGATGCTATCGGAGCGTTTGTCATCATAAAGTCATTATAGGAGACTCCCGTCACATCCGTTATGGCCGCTGCTGTAAGTACGTCATTCAAGGCTGATAATGTTCCACTAAATTTTCCTTCATCTACAGTCAAGTAAGTAGTCAATACCGCATCTCCGGCATTTTCGTTAGCAGCATTTGTTGACGTAGATACACCAAACTTACTGATCGGATTCACAATAGCCAAAGCATATACATTATTCGTAGGGGCCGGAATCATGCGTACGCCACTGGCATAATAACTCGTAATGTTATCATTAGAATTACCCGAGGGAATGAAATTTGTGTTATCCAACTTGAAAGCCTACTGACACGTTGCAGCCTCCTCTGTGCCTCCATAAAACAAGGCGATAATTACCTCATTCACATTGTATTCAGCTTCTGCACCATCTTCAAAACTATCATTTGCACGCGTCGATGGTGTAGTCGGCAGATTAATACCGATGTTCACATACCCTTTGTCTCCAACATACTCATTGGAGTTACCATTTCCTGAACCTTCGTCCAGCGTGTCGGAGTAAGCCGCCATCATCAGCGTTGCGGCCAGCATCCATGCCATGTTTTTCAAATTCTTTTTCATAATCATACTTATTTATCGAGTTTCAATTATTTGTTTTGTCTACTTATTATTTTTGGGGAAGGGGAACTGAAGATTGAAGGGAAATTCTTCATTCCTCATTCTTCAAGATCTTTCTGTTCTCCTCCGCCTGCTTTACTCCGCCTTGCTGTGCCTGTTCCAGCAGCGGCAGGGCTTCGTCATAGCGGCCTTGCAGCAACAGCGACACGCCGCGGGCATTGGCCGCCTGCGGACTGTCGCCCGCCTTTTCCAAGTAGGGCTGCGCCTGCTCCGTCAGTCCCTGTTCCAGCAGGGCGCAGGCGGCGTTGAGGTTGGCCACTTCACTATCGGGGTACATGCGTACGGCTACGTCGAACACCTGCTTGAAGTCGTCGCTGCCCGGCTCGTAGGTCTGCGCCACGGCAAACATTTCGTCCAGGCTAAGGTTTTGCGGACGGGTGCGGAACACAGCCTTGGCCTCATCCACATGGAAGCTGTGCACAGTATAGTCAATGCGATAGTCGGTGCGGCGCAAGCCGGGGTAGCACTCCGCCAGCAGGGTGGCATAAGCTTCGGGATAGCTGCTACGAAGGGTGCGTTCCTTGACATCGGGATCCCGATCGCTGTCTATCAGGGCCAGGAGGCCGTCGCGATCGGCCAACGAGCTGCCGGCCACGTACTGTCGCAATCCTTCCCAATTTTCGGGTACGGAAGCGATGGCAAAAAGCGTATCGGCAAAGCCGTAGCGACTTTGAACATATTTCTTCAATGCTTCGGTACGTCCTTCGGCCAGCCGCGCATTGCTCCGGTATGATCCTTCGGGCGAAGCATATCCACGCAGGGTAATACGGGTGATGCGGAAGTCGCGGTCGTGCAGGATGGTATCGATGGAAGCATGAATCCGTGCCAACTCTGCCGGATTGCGGCGATAGTCGGGATTGATGTCCGTGCGGTTCACCACAAAGTCCAGATGAGCCTCTCCGCTGAGTGCTCGCCTCTTCTCCACCTCCACTTCGAGCGCTATGTAGGCCAGTTGGGGATGGAAAGCGATATCGGCCTGCTGCAGGGGCGTCTGATTACCGGGACACACCTCGCCACAGCCGCAAAGGTCTTCCTTCATGGTCAGACGGGCACGGTCCATCCAGGCTTCATAGAGCAACGATGTGCGATAGTCCACCTCCTGCACACCGTCACGGTCGGCATGACGTATGGTGAGCCACGGAGCTACGGCATCCCGCTGTTGTCCGTTCCGCTCATAATAGAGCTGGCGCCGGCGTCCCATCACTTCCACAGCAGGCAGTTCCGCCTGCCTGCCGTCTGCCTCCAACGAAGGAATCAACACGACAGAACGGTTGGACTTCACTTCCATCTCGGAAAGATCGAGTTGCATGCAGACAACCACGCTGTCGCGCAGGCGATGTATATCCATACTTTTTACTATTGCCCCGCTTTGAAGCACATGCTGAGCCCGCAGCGGCCCGACAGCGAAAAGGCAACTCAATGACAAAAGACTATATATCAAAAAGATCCGTTTCATAGTTTCATACTGTTTTTTCAAAATACATATATCAGGTTCAGAGCGGCCTTGGTCGGTCCCAAGTAATGATGCGGTTCATTGTCTTCCAACTGTTCGCCGCAACGCGGACAGAGGTATTTGTCGGCACGGCTATAGACATACCCCAGACCGATGACTCCTTCCAGACTCCAGCGGCGCGACAGCATCCAGTGGTAACCATAAGCTACACCCACTCCGACCATCCAACCTTCGAAACGATTGCCGTCCAGTTCACCGAAGTCCGTACCGAAAAGTTTGAAATCCATGTCGATATTGCTCAAGTTATAAACTCCACCGAGCAGATGCGCCCCCACAAAATGGCCGTTGAAACGTTCGCACGGCCAATAGCGTAGTTCCGGCTGCACCAACCAGTGTTTCTACTTCTTGTTGTCGCTAAAGGTCCAGCCGTTGAAATTGGCCGACAAATCAATCGTCCATTTAGAAGACAAGCCCTTTTCTACTCCCAAGTTTATAGTTGCTGTCGCGTCGTAAAGCAGGTTGGTCTTGACAGCCCAGTCCTGAGCCGACAAAGAAATGCTGACAAACAGCATCCATAAGAGCAAGATTCGTTTCATATTTTTCATTTTTATAGCACGATTTCTTTCAATCTCAATAAAAAGACAAACTTTTCTGTTACTTTGTAGGTAACATTGGTTTACATCAATGGTATAAATTTAAACTTTTGTCTGCAGACAAACAAATAAGAACAGAATTTTAACATTAAAATTTTACAGTTCAATTATAAAGTTCATGCTTTTTCTTTCGCCTGCCCGAAAGAAAAAGAGACCAAAAAGAAAGGAACACAGCTGCACTTCCGGGACTACTTCGGACGATTCTCGGGTTAAAAGACAGGAACTCGCTACGCTCAGACAGCCAGTCCTTCTATACGCCTGAAAACCGCCCTCCGCTTCACGCCCCTACTATGAGGCCGGACCTGCCTACGGAAAGGAACCACCTTCCACAAATTATAGATGTTGGCTTTGCTAAAGTGCCTGTTTACGCGGCTAAAGTAGATGTTTATGACGCTAAAGTAGATGTTTACAAGTTCTCTTCTACGATTCTGCCTTCAAGGCTTCACACGAAGCATAAAACGCTGAACAGCAACCGAATGAAGTGAAACGAGATGTATTTCACACGGCTTTCACAGTTACAGGAGGGAAAATTGTTGGTTTCACTACAAGCTATTGACACACAGCTTCTTGTAGTAAAGTTTCATTGAAAGAACTTTTTTCATTCCGTGTGAAAGGAAGAAGAGTCCCGAAAAACGTCTTTCACCGTTACCTACAAAGTAACCGTATCTGCACATCTTTCCCGAAACGTAAAATAATCTCCTTTCACCAAATTACAACCTGATTATACGGTTGTCACCTAATTAGGGGATACTTCCACCCAAAGGCATAAAAAAGCCCCAAGAGATCAGGCACAAAATACTTGTGAAAGAATCTCCCGGTTCATCTGTCCGATACGTTCGTCTGTATGCCGTTTGAAATAGGTTTCAGTAACCTTTACAGATGAATGGCCCATGGCGTGGCTGATCAGCTCCTGCTGGTAGTTGTGATAATTGGCAATCGTGGCCCAACTGTGACGGGCGCAATAGCTGCTGAGTACCGAACCGAGGCCCATCCGGACACCCAGCTGCTTCAAGTCGGCGTTGAAGTTGCGCAAGGCTGCCTGATAACAACGATAGGCACGAATACCCGTGCCCTTGATAAAGGGGAACAGATAGGGAGAACGTTCGTCAGAGGTTTTCAGCTGCTCGATCAGCGACATGGCGCGGGGCTCTACCTGCACGGAAAGCCAGGAACCGGTCTTGCGCCGGCGGTAAACCAGGACATCCCCCTGAAGGTCGCACTTACGGAGATAGGCCACGTCGACAAAGGGAATGCCACGCAGCATGAACAACAGCAAGAACAGGAGACGGGCTTTCTCCAGACGGGCGGTGCAGCCGGGTAACGGCGTATCCAGCTTGCGGAATACAGACTCGTCGAGCGCCCGTTTCACCGTGACACGGGTACCGGTATAGACTCCCTTGAACAGTCGGGGACGAAACGGAGCACGTCCCTCATCGACACCGCGGAAATAGACTGCGCGAAGCATGCGCATATAGGTGGAAATGGAGTTCCACTGCAGCTGGCGGTCCAGCAGGTAGTTCTGGAAACTTTTCAACCAAAGAGGGGTCACCTCACAAAAAGAAAGAGGGACACCCCCGGTGAAGTCGAGCACACGACGCAGCGTACTGCGATAGACGTGTGCCGTACCAGGACGTCCCTCTTTCTCCAATTGGAGGATCAGGGCGGCCATATAGGCCGTCAAAGATTCTTTTCCTTTTTTCATAAGCTTCATGGGTTATGAGTTAAAATCCAAAGGAAAAATAAGGAAAAGAACTGAGAATGAACGAAGATTCTCCCATTTTTCTTTTGCAGGAGAATCTGTATCAGCCTTCACGCATCAGTAACTGATCTTCACTCCCGCAAAATAGGAACGGGGCAGGCCGGGACCGTAGATGTAGCCGGAGTCGCGCAGCTTGCCCTGGTCGAAGTCTTTCTGATAGGCGTTGAAGAGGTTCTGCACGCCGGCATTCACCTGAAGGGTGATATCCTTGTAGAGGGTGAAGTCGTAAGCGGCCTTGAGGTTCATTTCCCAGAAACTGGGCGTAGTCTCGGCACGGTCTTTCTCGATGTAGCCGGCACGGTGTTCCACCAGCATGCTGCCCGTATAGGTACCGGACAGGGCAATGCTCAGAGGTTTCACGGGACTGTAGGTCAGGGTCATGTAGCCATAGGTGTCGGGCGTGCGGAAGATGCGTTTCTCCAGAGGAACAGTTTCGTCGTCGCTCCACAGGCGGGCCTCCTTATACTCGGCCTTCTGCAAGGTAACGCCCGCCTGAAGCTGGAGCGTAGTGAGCCAGGCCAGCTTGCCTTCGAGCGTCACGCCATAGACACGGGCTCCTTTCTCGTTGTAGCGTTCGTTCTTCAGGATGCCGTCTTCGGTGCCGATCTGGCGCAAGGCAAAGGCGTCGGACAGGTTGGTGTAGAAACCTTCGACCAACAGATTGCCCTGCAAGGCGCCCCAACGGTGGTACAGGTCGGCCGAAAGACTGACGCTGCGCGACTTCTCTTCACGCAGGTCCTTGGCCAGCTGGATCATGGATACGTTGCCACCCACGTTCTCGACATGCAGGTCCTCGTCGAAGGCCTGCGGGGCACGGAAGCCCACGGAGTAGGCGGCACGCAGGTTGATGTCCTTCGTGGGATTGTAGCGCAGGTTGACACGCGGACTGAAGATGACGTGGTCTATCAGATTGTGCTTGTCCAAACGTCCGCCTACAAGGAAACTCCAGTGGTCGTTCTTCCACTCGTTCTGCAGGAAAGCACCGGCGATGCGCACCGTCTGGTCGATGTAACGGTTGTAGCCCCACATCTTGTCGTGCATGGCATCCTGGTTGTACTCCACACCCCCGTCAGGTCGGCGGGCAGGAAGAGGCAGCGATCGAAGTGGTAGACGTACTGCGAACCGACTACCCACGTCAGGTCTGTAGTGGCACCGTAGGCATTGAGCGAATGGTCGCCACCGTAGTAGCTGTCGCGGTCGATGTGCTGCATGGAGGCGTAGACATTGACTTTATGTTTTTCGTTGGGCGAAAAATAGTCGAACTTCACGCTACCGCTGTTGATGCTGTGCTCGGTCTGCTCGGTGATGTCGGTCTCGTGGGGCGGACGGTCGAGCAGGTTACCGCCACGGCGGAACTCCTGCAGATGGTGGTACTCGAAGGTCAGCTTGGAGTAGGTACTGGTCTTGAGGAAGGAACGGAAGCCTACGGTCTGGTTGCGCAGCTTGGGCAGCTCGGTGAAGCCGTCGCCGTCGTAGTCGAAGCCGCTGCGCTGGCGGTTCTGCCCGAAGACATAGATGCCCGCCTTGTGGTTGTCGGTCACCAGCGAGGCGTTCATCGTCGTATTGTTGTTGAACGCAGAGAAGCCTCCTACACCCATAATCGTATGTCCCAGTTGGGCGGAGTTGCGCAGGGGTTCCTTGGTGATGATGTTGATGGTACCCGCAATAGCCGACGCACCGAAGAGGGCCGAACCGCCTCCACGCATCACTTCCACACGTTCGATCATGTTGGCCGGTATCTGCTCCAACCCGTACACACCTGCCAAAGCACTGAATACGGGGCGCGAGTCTATAAGAATCTGGGTATAGGGACCGTCGAGGCCGTTGATGCGCACCTGCTGGAAACCGCAGTTCTGACAGTTGTTTTCCACACGTACGCCGGGCTGAAAGTTCAGTCCCTGAGCCAATGTGGTAGAGTTGGTCTGTTCGAAGAGCTTGAAGTCCATGACGTTGACCAGCGTGGGGGCCAGGCGTCGGGTCGTCTCACTGCGGTTGGCGGTGACCACCACGCCGTCCAGCGCCACGAGGTCTTCCTCCAGTTCGAAATTCTCTTCCAGCGTGACGCCCTTCTTCAGAACGACTTCGCGTGTCAGTGTCTTGTAACCTACGGAACTGACTTGCAACGTAAAGCGGCCTTCGGGCAGATTCTTCAGAAAATAGTGTCCGGTGGCATCGGTCAGGGTACCGATGGTGGTTCCTTTCAGGGAAACGGTAATATAAGAGAGGTGTTCTTTGGAATGTTTTTCCAATACATGTCCTACGATGTTGGCATCCGAACTCTTCAGTTCTTCGGCTATAAGAGTGGCGGGCAGCAATGCGCACAGCAGAGCCACCACAAGAAAGATATATTTTTTCATGTGTCTTCTATTTTAATAATTTGAATAAAGGAAATGATAGATGCATCTAAACAGATGCTCACCACAGATTACATCAACAAGAGAAGACACAAGCGGGAGGGGCGCGCAGACGGATGCCGTCGTCCGGCCGACGCAGGCAGAGGCACGACGTACGCGCCACAACCAGCAAGCCCAACAGGGCACAGAAGCAGGGAACGGCAACCAACAGCACAGGAACGGAGGAAGCCACATAGTGGTCGAGAAAGAAGATGGTCTCGGCCTGGCTCTCGGTGTGCTGATGACCGGTTTTGAAGGGATGCGAATGCACAATGATAACTCCGTTCACCACATGTGAGTGGGTAAACAGCGTAACTCCTCCCCAATACGCTAGGAACAACAGGGGAAGAAAATACTTCATAATGCGGCGCAGTTTCTCCAAAAGCATTTGTTTATGATTGATTGTGGCGGCAAAGATAATGGAAAAAACAGAAGCTATTCGAAGAAATCTGAAAAAAAAGTCGTCACTTTGCAACCTTGTGGGACGGATATTCCGTCTAACCAACAAAGAAAACAAAAAATAAGCAACGAATAAAAGACTGACGAATATGAAACGTATCCTTATCTTACTTGGCCTGATGGCCGCCACCAGCCTGGGAATGCAGGCAGAAAACAGAACCGTGACCGACACCGTAGACGGCAAGAAACGCGTCATCGAGCTGCAAGACACCGTGATAAACGGGCAACAGACTACCGACACCCTGAGCATCACTACCTACGAAGGCACCGACTCCAGCGAAGCCGACAGTGACGGCACCTACCGCCACCGCCACGACAGTAGCGGCCTGCAATGGGTGGGCTTCAACTTCGGCGAAGACGCACCGGAAACAATTGTTGCCCTGACAGCCATCATCTTCGTATTCGGCTTGCCCGCACTGCTCCTCTTCATCATCTTCTATTTCCGCTACAAAAACCGCAAGGCCAAGTATCACCTGGCCGAACAGGCACTGGCTGCCGGACAGCAGCTTCCACCCGAATTCTTCAAAGAAACCAAGGAAGGAGAAAGCAAAGACCTGCGCAGCCGGGGCATCAAGAATATCTTCCTGGGCATCGGACTTTTCATCTTTCTCTGGACTCTTACAGGTGAATTCAGTCTGGGATGCATCGGGCTGCTCATCATGTTCACGGGCTTCGGACAGGTAACCATCTACTATACCCAGCCGGGACAAGACGACGGCAAGCCCTTCATCCGCATGGAACGCGATGAAAAGACCGGTTACCGCTACATGAAAGTGGGCGGCATCGAACTCCGCGACCAGACAGAAAAGAAAGACACTCCCGACGCCGAAGACACAAACAAACCGAAAGAATGAGCCAACTCAACGACATATCGCTGATTGCACAAGTCGTGATGTTCCACAACAACCGCGCCTTCGACCAGCTGGTCAGGAAATACCAGTCGCCCGTGAGGCGCTTCTTCCTGAACCTGACCTGCGGCGACAGCGAACTGAGCGACGACCTGGCGCAGGACACCTTTATCCGTGCCTACACCAGCCTGGCTTCCTTCAAGAACCTGTCCAGCTTCTCCACCTGGCTCTACCGCATTGCGTACAACCAATATTATGACTATCTTCGCAGCCGGAAGGAGACAGACGACCTGGACACGACACGGGTAGACGCCCAATGCAGCGTGCGCCAGCCGGACACGGGCCTGCAGTCGGACCTACACCGCGCACTGGCCACGCTGAGAGACATCGAGCGAACCTGCATCACCCTCTTCTACCTGGAGGACCAGAGCATAGACAAGATAGCAAGCATTACCGGATGCCCTACGGGAACCGTAAAAAGCCACCTTTCGAGGGCCAAGGAAAAGATGGCGACATACTTAAAACAGAATGGATATGACGGAAAATAATGACAAGTTACTGGAAAGCTTCTTCGCCGGACAGCGACAAGAAGTGGCTGACAACGGCTTCACACGCCGCGTAATGCGCAGCCTGCCCTACCGTAGCAACCGCCTGGCACGCTTGTGGACAGCCGGAGGATTTACGCTGGCCGCCGTACTGTTTGTTCTGCTGGACGGAGTGCAACTGGTGTGGGACACGCTACGCGAGACATTCACCACCACTCTGGAAAACGGCATGGCGCAGACAGACCCCAAATCGCTGGCACTGGCCGTCGTGGTACTGTTGTTCCTTATGTACAAAAAAATAGCTTCTTTGGCTTAAAAACAGCTTTTTTTCCTATACTCAGAACAATATTGTCCATGAGATGTTATATCTTTGCCCCTGCAAAAAACTAAAATGGCAAAGAGAGTTTTTATATATCACTTATTACTGACAACGGCATTATTATTCCTGACTGGACATACCGCTGCCCAGACTCCCCCAAGCGACAGCATCGTCATGCACCGCCTGAAAGACATGGGTGCTCCGCTGACCTACAATAACCGGGTAGAACTGTTGATGAGCGGCGATGAAAAATTCACCGACCTGTTCGAAGCGATCCGTGGCGCACGCCACCATGTCCATCTGGAATACTTCAACTTCCGTAACGACTCCATCGCCGGTGTCCTGTTCCGACTATTGGCCCAAAAGGTAAAGGAAGGCGTAGAAGTGCGCGCCCTGTTCGACGCTTTCGGCAATCTGTCGAACAACAAACCGCTGACCAAGAAACACCTGAAAGCCATCCGCGAGCAGGGCATCGAAATCGTGAAATTCGATCCCTTCACATTCCCTTGGTTCAACCACGCCGCCCATCGCGACCACCGCAAGATCGTGGTCATCGACGGAAAGATTGGCTACACAGGAGGGATGAACGTGGCCGACTACTACATCAAGGGTCTGCCCAAGATCGGCGAATGGCACGACATCCACGCCCGTATCGAGGGTGATGCGGTCCGCTACCTGCAAGGTATCTTCCTGACCATGTGGAACCGCGAAACGGGACAACACATCGGCGGACCGGAATACTTTCCCGACACGCCCCAGCTGCCGGACAGCATCGCGGAGGAGATCATGATCGTAGACCGTACCCCCCACGAGACGCCACGCTCCATCAGCCGTGCGTACACGACTTCCATCCGCGAAGCCGACAGCCTGATACGCATCGTCAACCCCTACTTCGTGCCTACCAAGTCCATCAAGGAAGCCATCAAACATGCATTGAAGAAAGGAACGGAAGTGGAAATCATGGTTCCTTCGGTATCCGACGTACCCTTTACGCCTGAAGCCGCCTTCTACATCCTGCACAAACTGATGAAGAAAGGTGCCAAGGTGTATCTGTTCAACGGCGGCTTCCATCACTCTAAAGTAATGATGGTGGACGGTAGCTTCTGTACCGTGGGGACGGCCAACCTGAACAGCCGCAGCCTGCGCTACGACTACGAAACCAATGCCTTCATCTTCGATCCCGAAACGACGGCTGAACTGACAGAAATGTTCAACAGAGACAAACAGAACAGTACGCTGATGACGCCCGAATATTGGAAAGAACGGTCGGCGTGGAAGAAGTTTGTAGGATGGTTTGCCCATCTGTTCACACCGTTCCTCTGAAAAAATCCATCCCGCAGGTTCTTCTTTCTTTGCCTAAAAAGGTTACCTTTGCATCCAAATAAAGAAATTACGCCATGAAACAATATTTAGACCTGCTCAACCGCATATTGACCGAAGGCGTTGAGAAAAGCGACCGTACCGGAACAGGTACTATCAGCGTGTTCGGCCATCAGATGCGCTTCAATCTGGACGACGGCTTCCCCTGCCTCACTACCAAGAAGCTGCACTTGAAATCCATCATCTACGAACTGCTCTGGTTCCTCAAAGGTGACACCAACGTGAAGTACCTGCAGGAGCACGGCGTGCGCATCTGGAACGAATGGGCCGATGCCGACGGTGACCTGGGACATATCTACGGGTATCAGTGGCGCTCGTGGCCTGACTATCAGGGCGGCTTCATCGACCAGATCAGCGAGGCGGTGGAAACCATCAAACACAACCCCGACTCACGCCGCATCATCGTGAGTGCCTGGAACGTGGGCGACCTGAACAACATGAACCTGCCGCCCTGCCACGCCTTCTTCCAGTTCTACGTGGCCAACGGGCGCCTGAGCCTGCAACTGTACCAACGCAGTGCGGACACTTTTCTGGGCGTACCGTTCAACATCGCCTCGTATGCCCTGCTGCTACAGATGATGGCACAGGTGACGGGCCTGAAAGCAGGTGATTTCATTCACACGCTGGGCGACGCACATATCTACCTGAACCACCTGGAGCAAGTGAAACTGCAGCTGACGCGCGAGCCACGCCCCCTGCCGCAGATGAAAATCAATCCGGACGTGAAGAGTATCTTCGATTTCCAGTATGAGGACTTCGAGCTGGTAAACTACGATCCGCATCCACACATCGCAGGCAAAGTATCCGTTTAACACCCCAAAAACGAAAAAAAACATGATCAGCATCATAGCCGCCGTAGACCGCCGCATGGCCATCGGCTACCAGAACAAACTGCTCTTCTGGCTGCCCAACGACCTGAAACGCTTCAAGGCACTGACCACAGGCCATACCATCATCATGGGCCGCAAGACCTTCGAATCGCTACCCAAAGGCGCCCTACCCAACCGACGCAACATCGTACTCTCGTCCAACGCTGCTACCTACTGCCCGGGCGCGGAAGTTTTCACCAGCCTGGAGGAAGCCCTAAGCCACTGCGATACCGACGAAGAGGTCTATATCATCGGCGGCGAAAGCGTCTACCGGCAAGCCCTGCCGCTGGCCGACCGGCTCTGTCTGACAGAGATAGACGCGGAAGCTCCGCAAGCGGATGCTTACTTCCCGCAGGTACAGCCTGAGATATGGTACGAAAAAAACAGGGATGCTCATCCTGCCGATGAAAAACATCCCTGTCCGTATGCCTTTGTAGACTATGTCAGGAGCTAATGCCTGACTGGGTCACTGATTCCACTTCGCTCAATCTTCTTCCTGATCTTCGTCTTCGATCAGAATCGGCATCTGGCGCTTAATCACTTCGTGGAAGGAAATCAAGGTTTCCGTCCGCGCCATACCCAGCGGCTGCAGTTTTTCCTGAATAATATTCTGCAGGTGACGGTTGTTGCGTGCATATAGCTTGATGAACATGTCGTACTTGCCGGTAGTAATGTGGCACTCCACAATCTCGGGAATATTCTCCAAAGCCTTGATAACCGCATCTGACGATGAAGGATCTTTCAAATAGATACCAATGTACGCACACGTTTCATAACCGATCTTTTCGGGATCAATAATGTATTCCGATCCTTTCAGTATTCCCAAATTGGTAAGTTTCTGAATGCGTTGATGAATGGCAGCTCCAGATACATTGCAGGCACGAGCCACTTCCAAGAAAGGGATACGGGCATTGTCAGCTATCAGTTTCAAGATCTGCTCGTCCAAAGTATCCAATTGATGATGTCCCATTTTTTAAATAAATTCTTATAATTATAATAATCCAAATTATCAGGCTGCAAAGTTAGCATTTTTTTCAGCAAAAAAGAGCGAGATTGTTACTTTTCTTGTATATATATGATAAAAGCTGTATCTTTGTGTTTCCCATAAAAAGAATAAGTGATGAAAAAATATGCATGCATGCTCATCCTGCTACTAACAGTCGGCACACTGGCTGCGCAGGACTTTTCGCAGTATTTTACGGACAAGACGCTCCGTGTGGATTACTTCTTTACCGGCAACGCCGAACGCCAGGAAATCTGGGTAGACGAGTTGTCGGTACTGCCCGGCTGGAGCGGGCGCAAGCACAATCTGGCCCAGCTGCCATTCACCGGCTACGGACAGATAACGGTTCGTGACCAGGAAAAAGGGACCGTCATCTACCGCACGTCTTTCTCTACTCTCTTTCAGGAATGGCTGGAGACAGACGAAGCCCGCAAGATACAAAAAGGCTTCGAAAACACGTTTTTACTGCCCTATCCCAAGCAACCGATCGAAGTGGAAGTTACCCTCCTCGACAAACGCCTGAAACCGAAAGCCAGCATGAAGCATACGGTAGATCCTGCCGACATTCTGATCCATCCGAAAGGATTCAGCGACGTGACACCCCATAAATACTTGATACAAAGCGGAAGAGCTGACCGGTGCATCGACGTAGCCATCCTGGCAGAGGGCTATACGGAAGCTGAAATGGAAACATTCTACCGCGATGCAGCCACAGCCTGTGAAAGTTTGTTCGGACACGAACCGTTCAAGTCGCTGAAAAACCGTTTCAACGTAGTGGCCGTAGCCAGCCCGTCGAAAGACAGTGGTGTCAGCATCCCACGCCTGAATGACTGGAAACAGACCGCCTTCAGTTCACATTTCAGCACGTTCTACTCTGATCGCTACCTGACAACATCGCGCGTGAAGTCTATACACGACGCACTGGCCGGCATACCTTACGAACATATCATCATCCTGGCCAACACAGACGAATATGGCGGTGGAGGCATCTACAACGCCTATACACTAACCACTGCCCACCATCCGATGTTCCGCCCCGTAGTGGTACACGAATTCGGACACAGCTTTGCCGGACTGGCCGATGAATACTTTTATGACGACGACGTTATGACGGATACCTACCCGTTGGACGTGGAACCATGGGAGCCCAACATCAGCACCCGCATTGACTTTGCATCGAAATGGGAGGATATGCTCGATAAGAAAACCCCGATCCCCACCCCGACAGCCGAAAGTGAACGTTATCCGGTAGGCGTCTACGAAGGGGGAGGCTATTCCGCGAAAGGCATCTATCGCCCGGCTGACAACTGCCGGATGCGCACCAACGAATATCCAACGTTCTGCCCCGTCTGCCAACGGGCCATCCAACGGCTGGTTGAATTTTATACAGAATAAAGAAAATCATCTTACATCCATAAACAAACCATACATGATTACACTGCAACGCATTACTACCTCTGACCGGGAGCTGTATGCTTTTCTGGAAGAACTGATGACACGTTCGTTCCCAGCAGACGAATATAGAGACCTGAACGAACTGAGAGATTTTACGGATCACCGCACGCACTTCTACAACAATATCGTGCTGAACGACGGATGCCCCATCGGCCTTATCAGCTACTGGGACTTCGACGACTTCTATTATGCCGAACATTTCGCCATAGATCCGGCCCAAAGAAACGGTGGATACGGAAAGGCAGTGCTACAGCACTTGTGTACGATTCTGGACAAACCGATCGTACTGGAAGTGGAGATGCCCCAAGAGGAAATGGCACAACGACGAATAGGATTCTACCAACGGAACGGCTTCACGCTGTGGGAAAACGAGTACTACCAGCCTCCCTATAAAGCGGGTGACAGTTTCCTGCCCATGCGCCTGATGGTACATGGAGCACTGGACAGCCAGAAAGACTACGAGAAAGTAAAGCAAAGAATCTATCGGGACGTGTACAACGCCCACTGACACAGCGCTTCGTGAGGACTTAACACAGTGCTTCATGACAGGGTAACACAGTGCTTCGTGAGCCCCTCATGAAGTGCTGAGTGAGAGCCTCATGCAGTGCTTCGTCAAAGGCACAGGTTATACATTATAAACAAGCTACACGTAACATGCAGAACAAACATCCCAATAGTATGGGAAACAAAAAAGGGCATATCCTTTTGGGGATATGCCCTTTTTCAATATCTATCTCAACTATTACTGACGCGGCTGCGCTGAATAGTTAATCTTCAATGCATAAGCTTGACGGAGAGCTTCCTTGATTTCAGTAACAATACCCATCTTGGTGTCTTGGTCAATCTTCAGAGAAACAGTCATGTTCGGCTGATCCTCTTCCTTCATACTGGCACGTTCACCGTTGACATAGTCATATACTTCAGAAACTTCAGCAAAGCTGTCGTTCAATTGGATACGGCTCTCATCACCCAGCTTCTTACGAAACTCGGCAGTCGGTTTACCAACATAGATAAACGTTACCAAAGATTTCTTCTCAAGCTTTTCCAACTCTGTAGCTTGCGGAACCTTAAACTCAACCTTCAATGTTACCTCACGCATTGTTGTTACAATCATAAAGAAGAACAACAAAGAGAAGATAAGGTCAGGCAGAGAAGAAGTGTTCAACGCCGGCATTCCGCGTTTACCTGTTTTACTAAATTTTCCCATTACTTCTTTTCTCCGTACTTTTTAGGTTCTGCCTCAGAGATTACCTGAGGATAAATCTGACGTATAGCATCCTGCTGCTCTTCATTCAAGTCAGCATAATTTTTCTGCCACTTGGACTGTGCCAGTTCATTACGCAACTCGTTGTAGGCAGCTACCAGTTCATTCTGTACAGCAATATATGCTTTGTAGGACGTACCGCGGTCACAACGCAAAGAGATAACGTGGAATTTTGTCACCATCTGGGTTCCAAAGAAAGGAACTTCGACAGCCACTTTTTCCGGCAACTTTTCGTCGTTGTACGGATTGGCAATGAATTCCTTTGCCTTGTCGCGCAGCTGTTCTACGCTGACATAGTCGCTTCCACACATCAACTGGTCGTTAAAGTTCACGAAGACCTGCAAAATGTTGCGCTCCTTAATATCCTTATCTTCCTTCTTCTGGTTTTCCTGCGGAGGTTCGGGCAAACGTCTTGCCAAACCACGGTCGGTATCCATAGAAGTGGTAATCAAGAAGAAAATCAGCAACAAGAAAGCCATGTCCGCCGTTGAACTGGAGTTGATTTCCGGGCAGCCTCTTTTCTTTCTAGCCATGTGTTACTAATTTATTTAAATTTCTTTGTAATTCCAAATCCGAGGATCAACAATACTGTTATACCCATCAGAATATAGATCGTATACAAGAACATATCGCTCAGTTTCAGCCAGAAAGGAACATTTTCAGTTCCATCATAACCCGGCATTACCAAAGCCTGATCGCTACCGATTGCCCATGAGAAAATCATAACAACAATCAGGAATACTACTCCAAGAAGAGACTTGATTGTAGCCTTCGGAGAGTCGATAAAATTGGTAATCAACTGATAGATTGCAGCAACCAAAGTAACTGCTACAGTGATACCGAACAATATGTACATCCAATAGATAAGGAGATCTGTTTGCGCAGGCTCAGACAAAGAGGTATCTGCGACCAAACGTTGCTCCACCGGAGTCTCACCACCCAAGAAGAACATGGCTACCACAACAACTGTGAGGAGCAGCATGATCAACAAGGCAGAGCCCGAAACGTTTTGAATTCTAAATTTCTTCATAATATCGCAGACAGTAGATTATTTCTTATATTTCAAGTCGTATTTGATGATCATATCCAACAGCGTGATAGAAGAATCTTCCATTTCGCTAGTCAGAGCTTCAATCTTAGACAGAATGTAGTTGTAGAATACCTGAAGGATCAAGGCTACGATCAAACCGAAGATAGTAGTAATCAAGGCCACCTTCATACCACCTGCAACGACCGTCGGAGAGATATCACCTACCTGCTGGATCTTATCGAATGCCTGCACCATACCGATTACAGTACCCAAGAATCCCAGAGACGGAGCCATCGCGATGAACAGCGTGATCCAAGAGCAACCTTTTTCCATGTAACCAGCTTGAACGCCACCGTAAGAAACTACAGACTTTTCAACTACATCTACACCCTGATCAAGTCTCATCAGACCCTGATAGTAGATAGAAGCGATAGGACCTCTTGTGTTACGGGCAATGTCTTTGGCACCTTCTACGTCGCCTTTTTCCAAAGCAGCTTCAACAGCACCAACGAACTTCTTTGTGTTAATCTCAGCCAAGCTCAAGTAAATGATACGCTCGATGCAGAATGCAAGACCGATAACCAATGCAATAGCAGGGAAACTCATGAAGAATGCAGAACCTTCGATAAATTTGGTCTTCAATTCTTTGTGAATACCACCTTCTTCTGCAACTACAGGAGCAGCAGCCTCGTCAGCAGCAGCTTCTACGGCAGGAGCAGCCTGTTCTGTTTGTTCCGCTGCAGGAGCATCCTGAGCTTTAGCAAGTTGAGTTGAGCCAAATGTTAAGACTCCCATCACAGCAACAATTGCAAATAACTTTTTCATTGTGTGTCTAATTTTTAAGATTAATTAATTAAATTACTTGTTATTATGTTTATTTATTATTCGCTTTTTATCGTCTGTTGCGGAGAGAGGGGGATTCGAACCCCCGATACCCTTTAGGGGTATACACGCTTTCCAGGCGTGCCTCTTCAACCACTCGAGCATCTCTCCTTATCTATAATTTCCTCAAATCGGCTGCAAATTACAAAAAATTTGCGAACCACCAGCATTTTCAGCTACAAATGTATTCTTTTTTTTGTTCTCGCATCGCATTCTCCGCCTATAATCTTTAATAAAATCCCAAAATTAATAAACTTTAAAATCTTTGCGTCCTTATTTGAGCATTCCAAACACTTTTAACGCGCTTTCAGATGTCTGCTTCGCTACCTCGTCAGGCGTACATCGACAGGCCTCGGCGACCTTCAGCAAAACGTACTGCACATAGGCGCTCTCATTTCGACGTCCCCGATAGGGAACTGGGGTCAAATAAGGAGAGTCTGTCTCCAACAAAATACGATCCAAAGGAACGGACGACAACAACTCGGGCAGATGAGATTTCTTAAAAGTCACCACGCCATTCACACCTAAATAAAAGCCAGGAAACTCCAAGATACGCTGTGCTTCGTCAGCTGTACCCGTAAAGCTATGAAAGACTCCACGGAGATGGGTAGAGCGGTAATCTTCCATTATCTTATATATAGGCGCAAACGCTTCGCGGCAATGGATCACAACTGGCAAATCATAATCCAAAGCCCAATCCAACTGGCGGCGAAGCGCATCCTCCTGTTCTTTCTGAAAGGTCTGATCCCAATATAAATCCATACCGATCTCACCAATGGCTACATACTTCCGGTCGGAAGCCAATTCACGAGCAACTACAGCCAATTCATCTTCATAATCTTCGGCACGGACAGACGTCGGGTGAAGCCCAATCATCGGAAAGCAATATCCTTCATAGCGACGACACACATCCAACATAGGCTGGAAAGTCGTACTGTCAATATTAGGCATAAAAATATGACTGACACCAGCCTGGCGTGCCCGTTCCATCACTTCTGGCAAGTCGTCAGCAAATTCTTCCAAAAAAAGATGGGAATGTGTATCAATCATTGTCATCAGCATCCTCCTTCTATTTTCATTTTCTCACTGGTTCGATAATAATAAATCAATCCATACGAACGGCAGAGTTCGAGACGTTTTTCATTAGGAAGTATCTGTTCAAACTTCGCTTCCACCTGATTCCAAATATCCAAGATCAGCGCATCGGCTTCCTGACGCATGGCCGCCAATGCTTCCAAGGCACGAGCTGTAGCCAACTGGAAGCTTTTCTGCTTTTCATAGCCTTCCAGAAAGATATCATAATGGACTTTCACCTTGGCAATGGTAGGGTTATAAATAGGAATGCCTCCTTGGGAAATGCGACGGTTCTCTCCTTCGATAACCTTGCGTCCCCACTCCACCAAAGCCTGTTCGCTGGACAAATCGGGAAGGGAGTTTTGGGCATCCAAGCCATAATATTCCTTATGGGAGAGACGTATCTCCGAGCGTATCACAGCTAAATTAAGCACCTGTATGAAATGAGAAAGATACAGGCGGGCCATTTTCACATGCGCCTGATGCTTTCTTCCGGCAGCGGCCTGCCTTTCAAAGCATTCCATATAGAAGATGTGAGCCGCCTCAAAACGAGGCAGAAAATTTCTTGCAGCTCCAAGCACCTTGAAACTGAAAGGAATTCCGTACGGATTGTCATAGGCATCGGCTTTTTCGATCGCAGCTTTCAAAGCTCGAATACGTGCCTGATCCGTATTGGGTAATCTTCTATAGGGCATTCTGTCTTATCAATTTAGACGATTAAATCGCACCAACCTCACGACTCGCGATGCACCAGGCCTTCCAGTAGCGCCTGCAACTCATGCTTGCGTTCTTCTGCCACTCCTACCTGCAAAAGGCTTTCTTCTGCCAGGCGGGTGTATTCGCGGATTTTCTGTTCGCACAAATCCTTGATACCAATCTCGTCATAAAGACGCTTCACAGCTGCTATTTTCTCAGCCGGTACAAAATCATCGGCAGCCAACCACCGCTCCAACTCTTTCCGCTGATCGTCAGATGCACGCTCGAGAGCTTGTATCAACATATAGGTTTTCTTATTGCACAAGATGTCGCCACCGATATTTTTACCAAAGACTTTCGGATCGCCATAGACATCCAGCAAATCGTCTTTCAACTGAAAAGCCAAGCCCATATTGACACCATAGTCATACAGACGGTCAGCATCCTCCTGCAAAGCTCCACCCAACAGGGCACCCAGCTTCAAACTGGCCGCAAGCAGAACAGAAGTCTTGAGCCGGATCATCTCCAGATACTCTGCTTCCGACACATCGTTGCGACTCTCAAATTCCATGTCGAACTGCTGTCCTTCACAGATCTCGAGCGCCGTCTGTCCGAACAAATCCATGACCGGTTTCAAGAGGTCGGCAGGACATCCTTCGGCCATATACCGATAGGCCAACACCAACATGGCATCGCCCGAGAGAATGGCCGTATTTTCATTCCAAACCTTATGCACCGTCGGCTTGCCACGACGACGGTCTGCCTTGTCCATCAGGTCGTCGTGCAACAAGGTGTAATTGTGATACACCTCGATTCCCGTTGCCTGATTGAAGATTGTTTCTACATCTTCTTTATACAAATTGTAAGCCAACAGCATCAGCACGGGGCGTATGCGTTTTCCACCCAATGAAAGGACATAAGTCACTGGTTCATAAAGTCCTTCAGGACGACGAGTAAACTGAAGGCCGGCAATATGAGCATTGATTTTCTCAAGTAGTTCGGATGATTTAAACATAGCTAATCTCGGAAAGAAAAAGAAATGGACAGGAACGAAAAGAGGCTGCACATACGGCAACCTCTTTCCTTATTATCAAACTATAAAATTACTGCAATCTGAACATTACAGGCACTGTGTATTTCACACGTACAGCCTTACCACGCTGCATACCAGGTTTCCACTTCGGCATGGAGTTGATCACGCGGAGAGCTTCCTTATCCAAGTAGGGGTCAACACCACGGATTACCTTGGCATCCACGATACTACCGTCGGCATTTACCACGAACTGCACAGTCACACGACCCTGCGTACCATTTTCCTGTGCGATAGTCGGATACTTGATGTTCTTGCTCAGGAACTGCATCAAACCAGCCATACCACCATTGGGGAATTCAGGCATTTGTTCAACGACTTCGAAGATTTCCTGTTCCTCAACCTCTTCTTCTTCTACCGTAGGAGGCACGTAAGCGATTTCTACTGCCTGACCGGTTTCCTCAGAAGAAGCGATCTCAGTCGACTCGATATCCATATCGTCATCCACAATTGTCAAAGTCTCAACAATGGCGGGTGCTTCAGGAGGAGGCGGAGGAGTAGCCATTTCCGGTTGTTCCGTAATAGGAATTTCAATTTCCTCTTCAAACACAAGGTCGGCTACAGCCTGGCTCATGTCAATCTTCACATCACGTTTCGTCCATTCGAAAGAAACGAACATGAAAGCGAGCACAATCACATAGCCGATGAGCAGCCAAGTCGATTTCTTGTTCTCCAAGTCTGCTTTAGGCGATTTTTTAACTTCCATAATTTATTATTAATTTTAGTGTTTCTCATTTTGGGCAAATATAGCACTTTTCCCCCGAAACGTCACACACGGATGCCTTTTTTTACACATTCCATGCTGCATTTTCGTTTTTTTAATTGTTCAAAACGCTACTTTCGCTTTTATGCCACAAATGTAACGAGATATTTTAAAAATACCCTTATCTTTGGCATGTTTTTTTGAACAAAAAATAAAATGTTTTCGTTTTATGACGAAGGCCATTCCATTTGAACAGACAACCACCTTATTATATATAGGAAAAATGAGAAAGATAACTATCGCCATTGACGGATTTTCCTCCTGCGGAAAAAGCACCATGGCCAAAGACCTGGCCCGCGAGATCGGCTATATCTACATCGACAGCGGAGCCATGTATCGTGCCGTCACCCTGTACTGCATCGAAAACGGACTCCTGCACGACGGACAGATCGACGTGGAAAAACTTCGGAACGAAATAGACAACCTCCACATCACTTTCCGCCCCAATGCGGAAACCAACCGTCCCGACACTTACCTGAACGGCATGAACGTAGAAAGCAAGATACGCACCATGGAAGTATCCTCCCATGTCAGTCCTGTGGCTGCCCTCGACTTCGTACGCGAAGCCATGGTCAAGCAACAGCAGGAAATGGGACGCCAGAAAGGCATCGTCATGGACGGCCGCGACATAGGCACCACCGTCTTCCCCGACGCCGAGCTGAAGATATTCGTCACCGCCTCGCCCGAGATACGCGCCCAGCGCCGCTACGACGAACTGAAGGCCAAAGGACAGGCCGTAAACTTTGACGAGATACTGGAGAACGTGAAGCAGCGCGACTACATCGACCAGCATCGCGAAGTGAGTCCCCTGCGCAAGGCCGACGACGCCCTGCTGCTGGACAACAGCCATCTGACCATCGAACAGCAAAAGGAATGGCTGGCCGAACAATTCGCACGCGTGGCCGGCAACTGACCACGCATTTTCCTCTAATCAGGAAAACACCGTTTTCCGAATAGGAAAGCAATGTTTTCCAACTCGTAAAACACCGTTTTATCGTATGGCAAAAGTAGAAATAGACGAAGGATCGGGCTTCTGCTTCGGAGTGGTCAACGCCATCAGCAAAGCCGAAGAAGAGCTGGCCAAAGGCGGCACGCTGTACTGCCTGGGCGACATTGTACACAACAGCCGTGAAGTGGAGCGTCTGAAGGAAATGGGACTCGTCACCATCAACCACGACGAATTCAACCGCCTGCACGACGCCAAGGTACTGCTTCGTGCCCATGGCGAACCGCCCGAGACCTACGAGACGGCCCGCCGAAACCACATCGAAATCATCGACGCTACCTGCCCCGTTGTCCTCCGCCTGCAGAAACGCATCAAGCAGGAATATACCCAAAACACGGAAGAAGACAAGCAGATAGTGATCTATGGCAAGAACGGCCATGCCGAGGTACTGGGACTCGTCGGGCAGACGGAAGGGAAGGCCATCGTCATCGAGAAGCTGGAAGAAGCCAAGTCGCTCGACCTGAGCCGCAGCATACGCCTCTACTCGCAGACAACCAAGTCGCTCGACGAATTCCAACGCATCGTAGAATATATCAAAGAGCACATCTCGCCCGACGCAACCTTCGAATACTACGACACCATCTGCCGTCAGGTAGCCAACCGCATTCCTAACATCCGCAAGTTTGCCGCCTCGCACGACCTGATATTCTTCGTCAGCGGCAAGAAGAGCTCCAACGGCAAGATGCTGTTCAGCGAATGCCAGAAGGTGAACTCCAACTCTCACCTGATAGACAGCCCTGAAGAAATAGACACTTCCCTGCTGGCAAAAGCCTCCTCCATCGGCATTTGTGGAGCTACCTCCACCCCTAAATGGCTGATGGAAAAAATCTCTGCAACGATTGAAGAGAAACTTCAAACTTCGGCAAATTAACGAAAATTATTACAGCTACCCTAAGCTTTTTCGTATCTTTGCAACGTCATTTATTAACTAAAAAAGATTGTTATGGGAATAGTTAAGTGCATCGGCATCCTGACCTCCGGAGGAGACGCTCCGGGTATGAACGCTGCCATCCGTGCGGTGACACGCGCAGCCATCTACAACGGACTTCAAGTGAAAGGCATATATAGAGGATACAAAGGTCTGGTGACCGGCGAAATCAAAGAATTCAAGAGCCAGAATGTAAGCAACATCATCCAGCTGGGAGGAACCATCCTGAAAACAGCACGTTGCAAGGAATTCACCACTCCTGAAGGCCGTCAGCAAGCCTACGACAATATGAAGAAGGAAGGCATCGACGCCCTCGTAGTCATCGGCGGTGACGGTTCGCTGACAGGCGCCCGCATCTTCGCACAAGAGTTCGACGTGCCCTGCATCGGCTTGCCCGGCACTATCGACAACGACCTCTATGGTACGGATACCACCATCGGATACGATACGGCTCTGAACACCATCCTTGACGCCGTCGACAAGATCCGCGACACAGCCACATCACACGAGCGCCTGTTCTTCGTCGAAGTCATGGGACGCGACGCAGGTTTCCTGGCCTTGAACGGTGCCATTGCATCGGGTGCCGAAGCAGCCATCATCCCCGAATTCAGTACGGAAGTCGACCAGTTGGAAGAGTTCATCAAGAACGGTTTCCGCAAGTCAAAGAACAGCAGTATCGTCCTCGTTGCCGAAAGCGAACTGACGGGAGGTGCCATGCACTATGCTGAACGTGTAAAGAATGAATATCCACAATACGATGTACGCGTTACCATCCTCGGCCACCTGCAACGTGGTGGAAGCCCCACGGCTCACGACCGTATCCTGGCCAGCCGACTGGGTGCCGCCGCTATTGATGCCATTATGGAAGGACAACGCAATGTAATGATCGGTATCGAACATGACGAAGTCGTTTATGTTCCCTTCACCAAGGCTATCAAAAATGACAAGCCCATCAAGAAAGAGCTAGTCAATGTATTGCGGGCACTGTCTATCTAAGAAAAAACAATAGAAAATTTTAAGTGTTTCCAACTAAAAAGCCAGACATTTCAATATGAAATGTCTGGCTTTTCATTTGATGCGATCTGCATTCTTTTTCCAAAACTAAAGCCATTTCTTTACAAGCAGTTCCGTCCGTTCCCACAACTCTTTAGCCTGCTTGTGATGAGTGAATCGTTCTGAAAGTTGTTTAGGATGACAACTGACATTCAATGTTCCTGTACGTTCCCCAGCATCCTTATCCAACAAAAGACTGACCGCCGTAGCCGCTCCTTGACATGGCGTACGAATAAAAGGACGGAAAAGAATATCCGTCAACGGATCGAACCACATATGCATAGTAATGATATCCGTTGAAACAATACCTGGATCAGCCGCATTAACCACAATCCCCTTGTCCTTCACACGTTCAGCAAGCTCAAGTGTAAACAAGGTCAACGCCAGTTTAGTATTACTATAAATAGGAATACGCCAAAAACTGCCTTTCTTGCCTTTCAAGAAAAATTCTGGAAAATCCAACCGTCCAATGGCATAAGTACATGAAACCATATTGACCACGCGGGTTCCCTCTCCCATCAGCGGAAGTAATTTCCGCGTCAACAAATAAGGTCCGACATAATTGACACTGACCGTACGCTCCAATCCGTCTACCGTTATGCGGCGTTCCGTTTCCATTGTGCCGGCATTGTTCATCAACAACGATACACGTTCGCCCCGCCCCAACAGGTAATCGGCAAAAGCAGCTACCGTGTCCAACGAAGCAAGATCAATTCTTCGCACCTCAATGTCTGTATTACCTGTTTCTTTGATCAGCTTTTGTCTTTTCTCTTCTGCCTTCTGCGGATCATAGCATGCCATCAGTATACGATAGCCAGCCAAGGCGACAGCACGGGTTATTTCCGTTCCCATACCGCCATCGGCACCTGTTATTATAGCCAATTTCTTTTCCATCGCTATCCTCGACTTTCTATTCGTTCGATTTCTTTTTTCAAACAAGGTGGAAGCTCTTCCTTCAGACGCTGATGACAAGCCATATCGATAGAATACATACGAGCAATGCAATAATTACTATGTTTACAAGAACAGCGTGCATGCTCTTCCTCACGCATGCGATTGACAAAACCAGGTTCATTGAGCAGAGCGCGTCCCATCTGTACGGCCTCGAAACCATGATCCAACACTTCGTCAATCTTTTGTCGGGCCACCAATCCGCCTACATAGACCAAAGGCATATCGAGCGCAGCCCTGAATTTCAAAGCATCTTCCAGAAAATAAGCTTCTTTGAAAGGAACAGTAGGTATCATCCACTTACCCACCATGCGTACTCCGTACTTCAACCACCAACAGGTCATGTAGTGAGTCATGGTGCGGATAGGCATCTCACCGCGCATCACATACATCGGTGCCTTGCTGACAAATCCTCCACTCAGCACCAAGGCATGTGCTCCCGATTGTTGTAACCTGTGAGCCACCTGCAAAGATTCATCAATCTCCATTCCTCCACGAAAGCCGTCGCGCATGTTCATCTTCACCAATACAGCCATGTCGTTGCCAGCCGCCTTCATCACTTCGTCCATCACCATATCCATAAAGCGCATACGATTCTCCAACGAACCTCCGAACTCGTCCTTTCGATGATTGGTAGAAGGAGAAAGGAACTGACTGATAAGATAGCCATGCCCCGCATGAATTTCTACCGCATCAAATCCTGCTTCACGAGCCAGATTAACCGAACGACCATAGGCACGCGCCATCTCGGGTAATTCATCTGCCCGAAGACCGCGAACAAATGTAGGAGAATACAAATTGAATCCTGTACTGGCCCCTACGGGCAAGCAACCGCAGATACTCTTATGGGACATGTTGCCACAGTGCCCCAACTGGATACTGGCGGCAGCTCCCTCAGCATGGATAGCATCTGTCAAGCGACGAAGCCCAGGGATAATCTCCGGCCGCATCCACAACTGGCGGTCAAATGAAAGGCCGCTACGAGTCACAGCCGCATAGGCAATGGTCGTCATGCCTACCCCGCCGGCCGCAACCGAACGATGATAATCGAGCAACTGCTCTGAAGGTTTATTGCCAGGGCACATGCTCTCAAAGGCCGCTGAACGGATCGTACGATTACGTAGCGTCAGCGGTCCCAAGGTTACTGGAGTAAATAATTTCGAACTCATAATCTATCTAATTTTAGAAAAGGATGTTTTAAGAAGACGATCACAGCCTTTTAAGACCAGGAAAAGCATCCTTTTTCTTTTTTTCTAGCCATCAATATATATAAGGTATAATCCGTTTTCTACGCCCCACGGCTTCGTTGCCAAACTCTTCGCGATAATGCTTGTGTATAGCGTCGGCCCGAGGCACCAGATTGGCCGCTGTCCACCAAACAAATACCCACGCTGCAGGTGAAGCGGTCAACAAGGCGAACCCCGTCCACTCCACCAGCTCTCCAAAGTAATTGGCAGACGTGACATAACGGTACATTCCCTTGCCTGGCAGGTAATGCCGATTGTCACCCGGCTTACGCAGATGACGAATGACATGATCGGAATGCAGATTGACACCCATACCCACAAAAAACAGCACCAATCCTATAATAGAAAGCGGACGCATCAACCAAGTCCATCCTTCGGCATATCCTTCGGGCGCATACCAAAATATTCCACCAGCCTGCATCAATCCATTCAACACATTGAATACAATGCCCATTGCCATGATAGCTACCGGCATACGGCTACGCCCCTTCATCAAGAGTGGAAAGACAAACGAACGTTGCAAATAATGCAATTCAAACAGAAGCAAAAACAAAAATTGTGGTGCAGAGAATCCAACCCCACTTATCATCCACAATCCCAACATCACGAAAAAGACAGGTGCCTCCATCAGCACCCAAGCCACTTTGTTGGATATAGACCATCCCCACGAAGCGGTACGAAACATGCCGTAACCAGCTTTTACAAAATAGAGGGCTATGAAAACGAGCAAAGCCACACTGCTCATCACCCATAAAAAGAGATGAAATTGATGCAAAGACATAAGTATTCTATATTTAAGACGCACAAATATAGCGAAAAAAATATTGCGACGCCCTCCTTTTATTTTATCTTTGCACTATTAAAACAGCAACTGTTCAATAAACAATTTTATTGATAAAAAACTGTTCCATTTTTAATATTTTCTTATTGAAACAGGCAGACATGACAAGTTATATCCTTCTCGAAAACATCCGCTTTTTTGCTTACCATGGCGTAGCTCCCCAAGAAACGACTGTAGGCAATGAGTTCGTCGTATCGCTACGACTGAAAACAGACATTGCACGTGCAATGGAAAGTGACGACGTGGCCGATACCGTTAACTATGCTGAAATCCACCAAGCCGTAAAAGAAGAAATGGATATTCCTTCCAAACTACTTGAACATGTCGCAGGACGCATTGTCCGCCGTCTGTTCAACGATTTTCCGACGATCGAACGCATTGACCTGAAACTATCCAAACGCAATCCACCCATGGGAGCCGATATTGAAACAGCAGGAGTGGAGGTGCATATAGAAAGACAGACTTTACAGGCCTGAAAAACGTTTTTTCCCCTTCAGATAGTAACGTATCAGAACACTGTAACGTGTACGCTCGGGTATCACCGACGTACAGGCCTTCTTTTCGTTCTCCTCGCGCGACAAGCGGAACGAAGGACGAAGCCGACAATACTCCCGACGAGCCCGCCAAACGGCACAGGCATTGTCCCACTGACCTTTCAGCAGAAAAACAAAAGCTGCCACCTGGTCGAGCAACCAACGAACACGCATCACTTTGCCTAATTCTTCGGCAGGCAGATTCTTGTAAAGCATCAACAAATTGTTGCGGAAGTTCAGGAATGTCTTACGGGGATTTTCTTTCTTCAACGTAGCACCACCCACGTGATAAACTACACTTTGGGGGATACATACTAACTGCCGCCCGCGGGCACGAAGACGCCAACATAAATCAATCTCCTCCATGTGCGCGAAGAAGCGACCATCCAATCCACCCGCTTCCCAATAATCCTTCAAACGAATGAACAAAGCAGCACCTGTGGCCCAAAGGACAGGAACAACCGTATCATATTGTCCCTCGTCCTTTTCAACAACACCCATAATGCGTCCACGACAGAAAGGATAACCATAGCAATCGATGAAACCGCCGGCAGCACCTGCATACTCGAAAGCGCTCTTGTCGTGCCAGCTCAGCAATTTGGGTTGGCAAGCGGCTACTTCCGAGTGAGTATCCATATAGGCCAGAAGCGGCTGCAACCAATGAGCCGTCACCTCCACATCCGAATTGAGCAGCACTACATATTCCGCCGCTACCTGCTTCAAGGCTTCATTATAGCCGTCGGCAAAACCCCAGTTCTTTTCCAGCTGAATAAGACGTACTGAAGGAAATTCTTTCCGGACAAGCTGAACCGAAGCATCTGTAGAACCATTGTCTGCGACATATACGACGGCCCCATCCGCTTCGGAATGGGCCACGACCGAAGGCAAGAAAGAACGAAGCATCTCGCATCCGTTCCAGTTTAATATGACGACTGCTACCTTTTCCATATCTTCTACTGTTCTCTTCTATAGCTTATTCCAAGGGCAAACCCTTCAAAGCAGTCCCTTCCTCGTTCCATTCGCCCAATCGAAGAGTCACCACACAGTTGTCAAGTGCATCGTCATGGGGCACTTCCACCCGTATGTAGTTAGGCGTAAAGCCATGCATAGGTGTACCAGGCTTGGATTTTTCCAACAACACAGACAAGGTCTGTCCGATATATTTCTCGTAGAAAGCCTTGGTTTTCAGATCAGAAAGTTCCAGCAAACGCTGGCTGCGACGATGCTTTTCTTCTGGCGACACAACGTGATCTATCTTCAACGCCTGTGTACCCGGCCGTTCGGAATAGCTGAACACATGCAACTGTGTGACATCCAATCCTTCTATAAAGCGATATGCCTCCTCGAAATATTCTTCCGTTTCGCCACGTGTTCCCACAATGACGTCCACACCGATAAAGGCATCGGGCATTACCTCCTTGATTTTATGCACTTTGGAAGCAAACAGAGCTGTATCATACCGACGGCGCATCAGCTTCAACACCTCATCCGAACCCGATTGCAACGGGATATGGAAATGAGGCATAAACCGCTTGGAATGTGATACGAAGTCGATAATCTCATCGGTCAGCAGATTGGGCTCGATAGACGAAATGCGGTAACGTTCAATACCTTCTACCTCGTCCAGCGCCTTCACCAAGTCGAAGAAAGTTTCACCAGTCGATTTGCCGAAGTCGCCTATATTGACTCCCGTCAATACGATTTCTTTTCCACCTTCGGCCGCAGCCTGCCGTGCCTGTTCAACCAACGAAGCAATACTACCGTTACGACTACGACCACGAGCGAAGGGAATGGTACAATAGGAACAGTAGTAATCGCAACCGTCCTGCACTTTCAGAAAGAAGCGCGTGCGATCGCCACGCGAACACGACGGAGCAAACGAACGGATGTCCTTCAAAGCCGACGTGAAGGCTTCACCTGTTTCATGCTTCTGGAGGTTGCCCAAGTATTGCAGCAAATCTTTTTTCTGCTCAGCACCCAAAACCACATCTACGCCTTCGATATGGGCCACAGTATCCGGCTTCAGCTGTGCATAACATCCCGTCACTACCACAAAGGCACCCGGATGTTGCTTCACCAGCCGATGAATGGCCTGACGGCACTTTTTGTCAGCCACTTCGGTCACCGAACAGGTATTTACTACGCAAATATCAGCCTTTTCTCCCCGTCTGGCCGTACGTACTCCGGCTTCCTTCAACATCTTGCCGATAGTGGACGTTTCCGAAAAGTTCAGCTTGCAGCCCAACGTATAATAGACAGCTGTCTTATTCTGAAATATATTGGTATCAATCATAATTTGCTTACATAACTTTTAATGCGGATGCAAAGTTACACATTATTATTCTATATTCCATTATTTCCTCACAGACATAGGGCATTCAGAGACAGGCTTCGAAAAAAAATATAAAAAAAGTTGGGGTTTCGAGAACAACATATCCAAAAAGTCCCTACCTTTGCGGCGTTTTAATAAAGCAATTGATTGTATTACGTTTTTTAAAGTAAAAAGAAAATGAAAAAATTAGTTTTGATGGCAGCAGCTATCGTAGCAGTATCTTTCGCATCTTGTGGTAACAAAGCAGCTAACGCTGAACAAGCAGCAGCTGATTCTATCCGTATCGCTGACTCTATCGCAGCTGTTGAAGCAGCCGCAGCTGAGGCAGCAGCTCAGGCAGCTGATACTGTAGTAGCTGACAGCGCTGTTGTAGCTGAATAATTTCAGTACAACACACAGAGAGAATTGAAAGTCTGACGTGCGAAAGCACACCAGACTTTTTTTATGCCCTTACAGTTCGTATCCTCCTCTTTATATCAACGCAGATTTCCACACCATACGACATGGGGCCTCCATGAAGTGCAGGATGAGGGTCTAACGAAGTGCTTCCTCATCCTCTCACGAAGCACTGCATGAGAAGGTGAGGAAGCACTGTGTCAGAACCCAACGAAGCACTGTGTCAGGAAGAGCGCTTACAGGCCCTTCACTGTCTGCATCAGCTGTTCGCCCAGGCCGATGGTATAGCCTTGCGAAACGAACACCACGCGGTTGAACGTGTCGGCTATCACAAATACCGGCAGCGTATCTTTATGCTTTAGCTTCATATTCTCTATAATCTGGGCAGCAATGCCGTGGCTGTCGATACCGTAGACAATGGTAGACGGCAAACCCGGGAAATCTTGCGGACGGAACTTGCCATACTTCTCGGCATCGGGGAAGAGCAGTACCATCTTGCGCCCCCACTTCTCCAAGTCTTTGTTCAGTTTGGCAATGTCCTTCAGAGCATGATTGGTAGGCTCCTGCCCTACACCCAAGACGCCAACCACGAAATAACCGCGACCACATGCCGTCAATACGCTGATGGGATCATCGGCCACGACACCGTCAGCGATAGGCGTAAAGAGCGATTCGGAATTGAAGTTACCTATCACCTGTATCTGGTCCTTACTTTCACGCATTGTCAAGGCTGTATTCACCGTTTTGTCCGCCTCTACATTCAGGCCGCTCATGTGCACCAGCACGCCACCGCTGGCCAGACGCGTACCGCTCACCATCACATAATAGCCGGCCGGCATCTGCAAGGGGGTACGCAGCAAGGTGTTCCATGAAGCACCATTTTCATCATAGCTTTGCAGGCGAAGTACACCGTTCTCGCAACGTGACAGGGTGAAATGGCTGTAGTATTTAGGATCGTCGATGAACTTAGTGGGCTGGAACGTTGCCATCAGGCTACCCGAAGGCGATACCGTCTGTGTGCCGCCCATATTGAAGTCCACATGATAAAGTTTTCCGTTCTTCAGATTCGGATGATTGGCCAAGTCCAAATAACATACAGCTCCGGTCACTTCGTCAATCCAGGCGGGAATGCCCAAGCTGCGGGCCACGGCCACAAAGAAGATGTCGCGCGAATAGGTGTCGGCCATGCGGGCGTTCCATACGCCTTCGGGCGACATGGGGATGCGTTGCGAATTCAAGGTATCGTTCAGAGCGATATTCTCGCGGCACCAGTCCACCAGCTTCTGCGGATGATACAGATAGTCTTCGGCTGTCTGCTCATCAATAACTTGCTGGAAGAAAGACTTATAGGCCGTCAGTTCTTCTGTCGCAATGCGTGGGTTCAGCAACGCCGACACACTCTGCTCGCAAGGCACAACCGCCGTATGCAACAAATGATCTTTCAGAATGGGGAAACGGGCATCGCGCAAGTCCTTGACAGACACGGCCCCCAGCAGCTCAACGGCCCGGCCGCCCTGTCCCTGCTCCAAAGCAAAGGAGACAAGCGCCTTGATGACAGCATGATTACCACGCGAAGCCACCAGGAAATCGGCCACACGCTGCTGCTCTGCTTCGTTCAGTCCCTTCTGGGAAGAAGCCCAGGCAAGCGCCGTTGCGGGCGTCATCATTGTAGCCACATAGGCGTTGCGGATGGAGTCTTCTGCGGCCATGCGACGGTCGTTCTCGGCACGCTGTTCGGGCGTAACGGCGGGCAGATTGGCCGACTCAACGGGCGGAACGATGTCCAAATCCAATTCGAACGGATCACCATCGCGACGGTCGAGCTTCACGGTCAGGGCGTCCTGCTTGCCAAACGAAAGCTTCTGGAAACCGAAGCGTCCGTTTTTCGACACCCACACCAGCATGTCGCCCTTGCCGGCCGTGAGCGAGGCCTGCCCCGAGGCATCGGTCTGCTTGCGGGCCACGGTATAGAACTCGGCGTAGTTATAAAGCTTGAACTCCACTAACGCTCCGCTAACGGGCTGTCCGGCCTCGTCGGTCACGGTCACCGTGGCCTGGGCGGTGGGAGCATAGTTGTCGATAACGTTGATTTCGGTATAGTTGGGTGTGACGGACATCACTTCTTCCGGTCCTTCGTAACGGCCGAAGACCTTGGTGTGCATCAGCATGCCGCGGCTGGCAGGCGCGTTGAACCAGCCCAAGTTAAGCACCGGCTCAGGCTCACAGGCACCGAGGAAGTACCATTTGCCGTCAGCCCAGGCTTCCACCCAGGCATGATTGTCGTCGGTATGTGCCCAACGGGGAGTATAGACCTGGCGCGCGGGAATGCCCACTGAGCGCAGGGCAGCCACCAGGAAGGTAGACTCCTCGCCGCAGCGTCCGTAAGCGGTGCGGACTGTGGCCAGCGGCGAACTGGTGCGTGCGTCACTGGGTTGGTAGACGGCCTTCTCATGGCACCAATGGTTCACCTCCAGAATGGCATTACGCATGGAGAGGTGTTGCACGCGCGGCTTCAGTTCTTCGTAGAACACCACGCGGGCACTGTCCAGAGGCTCGTTGTTCACCCGCACAGGGAGAACAAAGTGGCGGAACAGTTCTTCGGAAACCATCCGCCCCCAAGGCATCTCTTCGGAAGCACGGTGGGCCGCCTGTACATTCATCAGGTGGAAACCGCCGGAGTAGTCCGTGATGTCGGCTAGCGGCATGTAGGCGTAGAGAAACTCCAGCGCCTCGCGCTCGTAGAGCGTCAGGTCAGTATCGAAGATGGCGAACAGGTTGCCCTTGGACATGACGACCTGCTTCTGCTGGAAGTCCTGCTCCACACGGGCACGATAGATTGAATCACTGATAAAATGGGCATGTTTGCTACTGCACGAGGCAAACAAACATGTCAGCCAGACCAGGCTGAAGATGTAGACGATATATTTCATAAATGAGAGGTTGTTATGCTGACAAATGTACAATAAGTTTTCCATTCTACCAACTCGCAACTCCCGAATGTACTGACAAAACGAATCAAAAAATTGCCGATATTCATCAGCTATTTACCGTCTACTTTCACCAGCTTCTGGCGACCTTCTCCTCTCTACCCCTACCCCGTGCCGCGCGGGCTTACCGCAGCCAAACAACCATAGTCGTATCATTCTGAAAGCGGAAGCGACACTTTTCGTATGCCGGAGGACCCATCACCCCTTCGGCATCGTTGCTGAAGGCGTATTTCTCTGTCGGAATGCCGAAAGCCGCCGTATCCAGTTGTCCGTTACCATTCGTGTCCAGGAAGAGTGAAAAGGCGTACTCGCCCGCCGGAAGTCCGCGGCAAGGGATGACGAGCATGGTGTCGGTCACCGCCACGCGGAAGCCCGTCAAGGGTTTCTTCAAGAAATCGGCCTCGGAGGCATAGAAGGCGACGTAGAGTTGCCCCTCCGGCTTCGGGATATCGTTCACACGGAGGGTCAGCGTTTGCGCATGGAGCGCACTGGCAAGGCCTTGGAGGGCCAGCAATACAAGTAAAATCAAGTTTTTCATACGTTTTGTATTTTTAAATTCGTAAATAAAGACAAGTTTCGATCTCTGGCGCCACCTCCGGTAGCGAAGGTCTCGGAAAGGCTGATGAGGTACCTCAGCGGACTAAAAGTTAGAAACGTCGTAGGCCGCATGGCGCCCCAGCGTCACGAAGACGCCGATATAGAAGAAGCGGTCGGCGGTAGCATTGTCCACCGTTTGGCGGTTGTACGACCAGGCTGCCCCCGCAAACCACTCCCATCCGACACCGGACGTGCGTCGCAACGTAGCGTTCAAGTAGGCATTGTTCTCACCCAAGCCGAACAGGCGGCGGTCGTTACCCTCGTAAGTGGCAAAGTCCGTCCGGTCGTATTGGGCATACAGCTTGGCCACGGTCGATGCATCGGGTGTAAAGCGCAGTTGCGTGGCTCCCGACAGCAGCTGATAGGGACGGCCGAAGTCCTTCCGACCGGGGTAAATCCGATTGTGCAACGCCATGTTCTGATAATTCAGGTCTACGGAAGCCGACCCTTTTCCGAACGTGCGCGTACCTCCCCCGCCCGCCCCTACAATGGAAGCATTCAGCCCAAGCTTATCCACCATGCTATAATCCTTCGTCTCCAACGGCAGAACGGCCGAGAGTGCCCCACCATACTCCAGCGGTGCGCCACCCGAAGCCAGGTTTACCCCGCTAAACAGGAAAGTGGAGTAACGGCTACGGGCCGAGGCGCCGATACCCACCGAAGTGTAGGGCACCAGTACGTGCATGCCGTCGATGTAGGTCTGCGTCTCTCGGTCGTCGCCTCCGCGCACCAGCAGGCGGCCCGTCTCACCCTGCACCTGCGTGCCCGGCAGGGTCTGGAGTGCTCGGTAGAGGTCACCGTTCGCTCCGCCTACCGTAACCAGTTCCACGGGATGCAGGTCGCTCCACCGGCTATTGGCCGCCGGCGTGCGCCGACGCTTCACCACCACTTCGTCCAGCCCCACGCTGTCCATCATCGTCACGCCGTCCAAGGTCAGGCGGACGGTGTCGGTCACGGCAGTCTGCGCGTCGGCATCCGGGGCGACTGCTCCAGTCAATACCATCAGAATAAGGAATAACCGTTTCATTGTTTTGCTTTTCTTTTCGTTTAGCGAAAGCGAAATTACAAGCAAGTAGACAGACAAAAAAATATCCGGGACAGACAACCCGGATATGTGACCAATTGCATCCACAAGGGATGAATAACAAAGGTCTGGGACAAACGGCAAGCTTACTCGCTGCCCTCCAAAGCTCTTTTTACACGGACGGCATAGCTCCGCGAAACGGGTATTTCCGTCCCGTATTCCTCCAGATGGAGCCGATAGCCCTGCGCATTACCTGACACCTGCGCCACTCGATGCAGGTTGACGAGATAGGCGCGGTGACACCTTATTATATAAGAGTAATCCAAAAACGCATCCTCCGCCTGCTTCAGCGTCAGGCGCAGCAGCTTCACCGCGGGCTTGCCGCTATCGGCGTCCAGGTAGTGCAGCCGTACATAGTTACCTTCCGACTCCGCATAGAGCAGCCGGACGGGGTCGAGCGCCAGACTCTCTTTCGTCCCTCCTTCCAATAAGACTTCTTCACGGGCTTCCGCCGACCGAGGTTCCGATACTACTTCCGCCTGTACCCTTTCTGCCAGACGGGCGTTCATCGCCACTGCCTCCTGCAGGTTGCGGCTCAGTTGCAGGTTGCGATTCCACATCACAAACAGCACAATGGGAAACGGCCCGATCACCACCATCCACAACAGGCAGACGGCCAACAGGCGCAAGTTCAGCTCCAAGCCGAATACCCCTGCCGTATAGCACCAGTTGCCCAACGTAATCAGTACACACAGCAGCAGTGTGGAAAGTATCTCCTTGCCCACCGTCCACCGTTCTTCCCGATACCACGCAGGAAACAGGGCCGGAAGCATGTAAACCGCCACCGCCAGCATGGCCGACGACACCACCGCATAGCCCGCCAATACAAGCAGCTTGTTCCCTTCCATCCGCGAGATGCCGAAAGGCTGGAGAACATAAAGAATGAAGAACACCAGCAGCGAAGGCAACACCACCGTTTTCCAACGCGCCCTCAACTCAGGATAGGGACTGCACAGCAACACCACCAGCTTATCGAATAGAGTTTTCATATCACTTTTCAAAAGGATTTCCACGCAAAGATAGTCATATTTTTGTAATATCCAGATGGCAAAACTGGGCGTTTTGACACAAATTCAGGAAGGAACAACAAGATTTTTATGTTATAGAACATATTTTTCGCGAACAATTCGTATCTTTGCAGTGTTATTAGAAGAGAAAACAAGAAAAGATGTACAAACCGCTTTCCGAAACGCGGAAGGCACAAAACCAAGACGATTATGAAAAAAAACGTAAATGAAATCATGATGTTACAGTACCGTATCAAACGCTATCAAGCAATGGGAAACGGTGCCATGTGCCAAGCCTTGAATGGCAAACTTCAGAAACTGCTTGCACAGCAAGCTTGACTTAGTAAACAACCCTTTAAACAATATGAAAAGAAAGAGAGCGCATCCTCAGTGGATGCACTCTCTTTTGTCTTTTTAATACTTCCTATCCCTTCAAGCCTCCACAATATCTTTGCCAAAAGGCATCAACGCCACGGCTGCCAGCTTGAAGTGCTGCAGGCCGAAAGGTATGCCTATAACGGTAATGCAAAGGATGGCTCCGAAAATCAGATGTGAGAGGCAGATCCAGATACCGCCCAGCAAAATCCACACCACATTCATCAGTATGTACAGACAACCGTCCGAACGGCTACCACTACGCACTTCCTTGCCGAAAGGCCACAAGGCCAACGAAGCCATCTTCAGCGTCTGTATGCCGAAAGGAATACCCACAATGGTCACCATCAACAGCAGACTGGCTACCACATATTCGATTGCCGTCAGAATTCCTCCGAACAGCAACCACAAAACGTTCATCAAACAACCCATATCTTTTTATTTTTCCAATATAACAATGATCATTCTGTCTCAAACTTATCTTTCACTGCTCGCGAAACGTGACTTCTTTAACCGCCCGCAAGCGATAAGTACGTGAAGAACCAGCCTTAGAAATAGTACCATCACCCCAGACATACGTTTTCTCACCATCTTCACAAAGATAACGGACAGGCGTATCCTTTGTACCCGGTTCATAGCCTGTCTCTAAAATATCCAATCCTTTATCAGACAGCAACTTGTTAGTCTGCGACAAGTGAGTTCCACCGATAGTATTTCGCATAGCCTTCGCCTCATCGGACGTCGGAAAGCGCCATCCGCTAAGACCACCTTCCGTATAGGCGTTAACAAGGCCGGCTGCCTCGCTTGGATTTTCCGTATTCAAGGCAGAAGGAACATCCGTCCATTCTTTCGTACTCAACAAAAGCAAAGTAGCGCCGCCATTGTCGTCGGGAGTAGAAAGCGCTACCAGGTGACCGTCCCACAATGTACCGGAGTTAGGAATATCCGTCCCACTGATTTCAGTATCATCCTCACCATCACCCTCATTACCGCCGCCTGTCGTGCTGCCGAAGTCAAAACGAATGTTGCGCACATCCTTCCAATCTTCAGCCGTAATCTCGCCCGACAGATTGAAGCCTGCAGAAAAAGTCCCCTCCAGTTCATAAGGAGTATTGGCAACCAGCGGTTCGGACAAGGTATAACCATAGGTAGAAACAGCCCCTTTGCTATCGGTCAAGGCAATGGAAAGCGACACCCTGGCACGATCGGCCGAAGGAAAGACATACAAGACAGGAGATGTCCACACCCCTCTACCCGCATCGCTACAAGCAGTTGTCAACGAGGTGCTCCCACCGTAAGTGCCGTCCATGGCAAGCGAAGCATACACAGGCCCGACAGTGACATGCACCGCTTTTGTATCATCGGGAATGGCATGCAGTTCGATTTCCAAACGGCTCACGGCTGCCGTCAGCGTGATGCTGGTCGAAGCATCTCCGTCTACACGTACCTTGGCCATGCCGCACATCAGGGCTTCTTCAGCCATCTGCTGACCTGAAAATGTCACAACATCCTCCATATCCGGCCGATCAGAAAACGAATAGCCATCCACGCCACACAAAGCCACTATCGTATAATTTCCCGCTGCAAGGCAAAGCTCCATCGCACTGCCCTCTTCAGAACGCATCTCTGTAGAAGCCGCATACGCACCGTCGTCCGAAAAAGCATAAATATAAACAGGATAAGTGAGAGAGGAAGTTCCTCCCGCACGTGTCTGTACCCTCAATGTAGCCTCCGAAAAGTTTTCGTTCTCCTCATCCAATTCTGCTTGAATGCTATTCTGACACGCAGCCACCAAAGACAGGAGTGTAAGTAGCAAGAAGATAGTGTTTTTCATGGTAATTCGTTTTACAGGTTTCAATAATTGTCCATCCCTGTCGGGATTTCACCTTATGCCCACAAAAATAATACTATTTATCATATATAGCCCAACATTCATACATTTTTTCTATCATTTGTTACAAAATCAGGCTAACTCCCTTATTCCCAGTCGCTGAACTCAAAGCTGAGCTGTTCCCACACTCCGTGACGATCGGCTTCCGCATCGCGCGGATTGGACACAGACAAGCCTATGAGCCGGATGGGATGTTCCTCATAATCCACCTCACGAAGCAACTGCTTGGCGAGAGGCAAAATGACGGACAACTCCGTCAGTTCCTGTCCCTGCGTGATACTGCGGGTAATCTGGCGAAAGTCGTGAAACTTGATCTTCAACGTCAGCGTATTGCCACGAAAATCCTTCCGCTGGAGGCGCTCCACCAGCTCTACTGCCACATGATACAGCTCGATGATGACCGACGAGGTGCGGTTGATATCCTTCTCCAGCGTATGCTCACACCCGATGGACTTACGTACACGCACCGCCTCGACAGGCCGCAAGTCGATGCCGCGTGCAAAATCATAATACACCGCCCCTACCTTGCCAAACTCTCTGGTCAGCATCTCCAACGAACGGGCGCGCAACTGGGCACCGTTGTGTATACCCAGCAGATGCATCCGTTTGGCCGTAACAGGTCCTACGCCCCAAAAGCTCTCGATGGGCAGACGGGCAATGAAGTCGAGTGCCTGGTCGGGATGGATGGTACAAAGCCCGTCCGGCTTACGATAATCCGAAGCAATCTTCGCCAGAAACTTGTTGTAGGACACGCCCGCCGAAGCCACGAGGTTCAGTTCGCTGCGTATCTTCCGCTTGATTTCACGGGCAATGTCCACCGCCAACGGGATGCCGGGCTTATTGTCAGTAACATCGAGAAAAGCCTCATCGAGCGAGATCGGCTCGATGACATCCGTATATTCATGGAAAATCTCATGTATCTGGCGCGACACCTCCTTGTACACCTCCATACGGCCGGGAATAAAGATAAGCGAAGGACAGAGCCGTTTGGCTTTTTGCGACGACATGGCCGAACGTACTCCATAGCGACGCGCCTCATAACTGGCAGCAGCCACCACACCCCGCTCCTCGGCATGCCCCACCGCAATGGGCTTACCGCGTAGTTCAGGATGATCGCGCTGCTCCACGGATGCATAGAAAGCATCCATGTCGATATGTATGATTTTACGTTCAGTCATTGATTGCTTTCCTTCTCTATTATCAAACAGTAACAAAGATAGCGAAAGTAGAAAGTAGAAAAACAAGCTCGCTCGATTTTTTCACAAAGTCACATCTTGTTTTATAAATAGAATAGTCATCTCCATTCATCCCATTTTCACGCGTTAATTTATATAAAAATAAAATATCGTAAACATTTATTTTCTATTTTTGTAAAAAATCAAATCACAAGTTTGGATAGATATCAAGTTATAATATCAAAACCAATAATACAGAAAGCTAATTAATAAGACTCATACCTAGTTAATCATTTTTATTTTATCAAGTAAATCGATTACTCTCTAATATTAATCATAAATTAGTTACAAATGAAGAAGTTCTTACTTTTAGGCGCAATGGGCTTGATAGCCTTCAGCGTACACGCACAGGACGCCTTTGACAAAGGCGACAGAAAAATGGATTTAGCCATTGGAGTGGGTACAGTAGCTTATGCCGATAAATCACGAGGCACATTCGACCAACATTTCGGAATGGAATGGGGCATCGGGCGTATTGCCGACAAAGTGACAATAGGCTTCGGATTTGCTGTAAATAACACCTACGGAGGAAAGTATCAAAACAAGGTAATAGGAGAGTATGACTACAAATATACTCGCACCACTTTTGGTAAAGTCTACAACTTCAGCACCAAGAAATGGGACAGGATAAATGAAACCAAGAAAGTATCCCGTGAAGGAATAGGTACAGCCGATGCCGATATTACCAGAGAAGATGTGAATGCTCTGGTGACCATCTCTTTCCACTACAGCCCCATACCGCAGCTTGACACATATTTGAAAATCGGAACCGGCGTCGGTTACATGACCTATCTCGTCGGCAACTATCAAAATACAGATGGTTTTCAGAGCGCAAGCGTCAACGATCATAGAGAAACACAATATACAGACATAACCACCCGATACAATTACAACGACCTCGATCATGTCAAATGGTCTTCTGTTGGAGGCTCTAAAATAGTACCGGCAATGGCAACATACGTTGGAGCCACTTACTTCCTGACCGAAAGTTGGGGTATCGGAACCCAATTTGGCTTAATCAGTGCGAACATCAAAGACAAAGACAAAGGATATCCAAATTCATACGGCATCTTTGCTGTAGGTGCTACCTATAAATTCTAACCATTCAACGCAAACGGGGAAGATTAAAAGGCTCAATCTTCCCCGTTTGTTATATACACTCCAAGTCACAATCAGCAACTTCAGCCGCGTAAAGTGCCACTTTAGGGAGCTAAAGAGGGACTTGACGAAGCTAAAGAAGGACTTGGTGCGAATACCCTTCTCCCACTTCAAACCAGTAAAAACTTCCCTCCCCCCCTCTTTATTCTAAGTTTCCAGAAAAATCCTTCACGCTTTCACATCGTCCTAATCCGTTCTATTATATTGATTTACAGTGAAAGCAAGGAATTCACCGACAGAAAGCATCTTTCACAGCAAATCACTGTCATCCAACAGATTGCGATGAAACTTCACCGTAAAAAGTTCTGTTTCTCACGAAACAGTTTTGTGAAAGCGAAGCATGATACCCAAGTTTCACCCCTAAAAGCCTTTTTTCTCCAATTGGGGAAAAAGTTTTTCCCTATTGAAAAAAAAATAATTGCCTAACTGGGGAATAAAAGCTGCTTACTCCAGTTTCGCAAGTGCGAAAGTTACAAGAATAAAACGGCATTATTCTCCTTCGCGATTTTTAGGACAATAAATATCTTTCCATACCGACGTTTTACACTTTTCGGAACGAAAAGCGGCAATAATGTAGCAGACTTGTTACATAGCGGTTACATAA
>ENA-ORCN01000071-ORCN01000071.1-human-gut-metagenome-genome-assembly--contig:-NODE-71-length-75687-cov-20.799577_pt1 | contig 75687 bp, 63 predicted proteins | sample MGYA00242984_ERZ507984 | MGnify/ENA primary metagenome ERZ507984 (study PRJEB26167, sample SAMN06115395) | human gut metagenome | host: Homo sapiens | place: China:Hubei | collected 2016-05-19 | study... | reverse complement strand
ACCAACATCAAGCTGACGATTCAGCAACTCGAAAACACAAACAAGAGCCTTGAAATTGTAACGGCTCAAAACAAAAAGCAGGACGACCGCCTCACCGCGCTGGAAAAAGCCCCCGGAACACTTGGAAACAAACTTTGGTGGGCTGTAATTGCAGCGTTGGTTTCCGGCCTTGTGGCCTATGAACTGACGGTGCTTCTGCACTGAAATGAAAATCCCCCGCTGGCAATCCGAAAGGAAAGCTGGCGGGGGATTTTTTGCTGTCTGTGGAGGCAACGAAATGTAAACCTCTGTCCGAAAGAATAAAGAACGTAGAAGCGAATTGTATTGTGCAAAGCGGCAGATGGATTTTATCAGCGTACCAGTTTTCCGGGAAGCGGGATGATGAAAATAACGCTGTAAGGCGAAATCTCAACGCGGGGGTTCGTCCGGCGTTGCGGTTCGTCCACCACACAAGAAAAATCCGAACCTCTTCCTGTTGGAAAAGGTTCGGATTTTTCATTTGCTGCATTTCTTACCGCGTCATTTTCATTTCCAGTCTCAGCAGCGCGGCTTTTTTATCGATGCCGCCTGCATATCCGGTCAGGCTGCCGTTTGCTCCGACAACGCGGTGGCAGGGAATGATGATAGAGATCACATTGTGACCGACAGCCCCGCCCACAGCCTGCGCAGACATCCGGGAAAGGCCGCGCTCTGCGGCCAGCTGCCTTGCCAGTGCACCATAGGTCGTGGTCTGGCCGTAGGGGATGCGGCGCAGCAGCGCCCACACCTCCTGCTGAAAGGCAGAGCCAGCGGGATGGAGCGGCGGAGTAAAATCCGGCTCCTGCCCGCCGAAATAAACATCCAGCCAGCGGCTGGCCTCGGAGAGCACGGCGGTCTCCTGCTCCTGATGCACCGCATCCAGGGTGCGGGCAAAGTACTTCTGCCCCTCGAACCAGAGGCCGGTCAGGCCGGTGTCATCAGCGGCCAGCAGGATGCCGCCCAGAGGAGACTCATAGTGCTGTGTATAGATCACCGTTTACCGGATCTCAATGCCCAGCTTGAACTTCAGGTTGCCCAGCACCTTCTTGACGGTGCGCTCGACCTGATCAGCGGAGATCTCCGCGCTGGGGTCAGACAGGGTCAGGGAGAAGGCCATGCTCTTCTTGCCCTCGCCCAGGTTTGCGCCGCGGTAGATATCGAACAGCTTGACCTCGGTGATGAGGGAGCTTGCCTTCTTGATGGTGTCCTCGATCTCTCCGCAGGTGACCTTTTCCTCGCAGACAAGGGCCAGGTCACGCTTGACGGCAGCGTAGGGGCTCAGCGGCTTATAGCGCAGCTCACCGTCCACACAGGACATCAGAGCCTCATAATCCAGCTCACCCAGATAGATGTTCTGGCTGTCCTTCTGGTCCTTTGCGATCTCCAGCTCGCCGTTGATCTCATTGGAGAGCTTACCGAACACGCCCAGACGCTTGCCGTTGCAGTAGACAGCGGCGCTGATGCCGGGGTGGAGCCACGGGGTGGTCTCGCGCTCGTAGGTGAAGGTCAGGTCAAAGCCTGCGGCCAGCGCCTCCATTGCACCCTTGACGGTGAAGAAGTCCTCCTCGGGGCCAAAGGCACCGATGCAGAGGGTCTGACGTTCATGGGGATGCTCACTGATGGGCAGCTCCTTGGCCAGATAGACGGGAGCCATCTCGAACAGGCGGCCCTCGGCATTGCCCTTCTTGAGGTTGTCCACGATGACATTCAGCATGGACGGGGTCAGCAGGGTGCGCATGATGGACAGGTTCTCGCTGATGGGGTTCAGGATGCGGATGGCCTTGCGGGCGGCATCCTCAGCGGGGATGTGCAGCATATCCAGCTCCGCGTTGGAGTAGAAGGCCAGGGTGGATGCCTCATAGAAGCCCTGCGCAGCCAGCAGACGCTTGGTCTTGAGCTGCTGCTTCTGCGCGTAGTTCAGGCCGCCGTTGGTGACAGAGGCGGTGTTCAGGAAGGTGGGGTTGATGTGGTCATAGCCGTACTCACGGATGACCTCCTCCGCCAGATCGGGGAAGCTCTCCACATCCTCACGGTAGAGGGGAGCAGACACATCCCAGCTGCCATCGGCCTGCACATCCACGGTGAACTCCAGGCGCTGCAGGATATCGATCATGGTCTGCTCGGGCACAGTGATGCCCAGCACGCCGCAGATCTTGGCAGGGGTGGTCACGATGTGCTTGCGCTCCAGCGGGCGGCCATCGGTCAGGTCATACTCGAGGGTGGTGATATCGCCGCAGTCCAGCTCCTGGATCAGGTGCAGGGCACGGGCCAGGCCCAGCTCGGGAGAGTTGCGGTCCACACCCTTTTCATAGCGGGCAGAGGAATCACTGTTCTGGCCCAGGGCACGGCTGGTCTTGCGGACGCAGTCACGGGCAAAGGTGGCGCACTCGAACAGCAGGCTGGTGGTGTTCTCATCCATGCCGGAGTTGGCACCGCCCATGATGCCGGCCAGAGCCACAGGCTTCTCGGCATCGCAGATGACCAGATTGTTGGGGTTCAGGGTGAACTCCTTTTCATCGAGGGTCACGATCTTCTCGCCCTCGTGGGCACGGCGCACATCAATGGTGCGGCCGGCGACCTTGTTCAGGTCAAAGGCGTGCATGGGCTGGCCCATTTCCAGCAGGGTGTGGTTGGTGATATCCACCACGTTGCTGATGGAGTGCAGGCCGCACAGGGCCAGATGACGCTTCATCCAGCGGGGAGATTCGCCCATGCGGATGTTGCGGACGTAATGCGCCATATAGCGAGGGCACAGGTCAGGAGCCTCCACCCGGACGGTGATGGGTGCATCCGGCTCGCAGACAGCCTTGTAATCCATAGCGGGCATGTGCAGGGGCTTGCCCAGAATGGCAGCGACCTCGCGGGCAATGCCCAGCACGGACTGGCAGTCGGGACGGTTTGCGGTGATGGAGATATCGAAGATATAGTCATCCAGACCGACAACGGGTGCAATGTCGGTGCCGGGAACGGAATCCTCGGGCAGGATGAGCAGGCCATAGACCTCAGAGCCCGGGAACAGGTCGTCGTTCAGGCCCAGCTCCTCGCCGGAGCAGAGCATACCGTTGGACTCCACGCCCTGCATCTTGCGGGCCTTGATCTTGATGCCGCCGGGCAGGGTGGAGCCATCCAGAGCGGCGGGCACACAGTCGCCCAGCTTCATATTGGCGGCACCGGTGCTGATGCGGATATCGTGGCCGTAGTCACCGCAGTCCACCACACACTTGGTCAGATGGGTGCCCTCCTGCTTTTCCATCTCCACGATCTTGCCAACGACCACCTTGCTGATGCCTGCATCCAGCGGGATCAGCTCTTCCACCTCAAAGCCGCAGGAGAACAGCTTCTCCTCCAGCTCCTGAGCGGTAACGTCGATATCAACGAATTCTTTTAACCAACTGAAAGGTACTTTCATTGTCTGTTCTCTCCCCTCTTATTCATGGAACTGCTTGAGGAACTGCAGGTTGTTCTCGAACATCAGGCCGATGTTGTTGATGCCGTACTTCAGCATGGCGATGCGCTCGATGCCAATGCCAAAGGCGAAGCCGGAATACTCATCCGGGTCAATGTTGCAGTTCTCCAGCACCTTGCGGTTGACAACACCGCCGCCCAGAACTTCGATCCAGCCGGTGTGCTTGCACAGGGGGCAGCCCTTGCCGCCGCACTCAAAGCAGCTGACATCGACCTCCACACTGGGCTCGGTGAAGGGGAAGTAAGAGGGACGCAGGCGGGTGCGGGTGTCCTTGCCGAAGAGCTTCTGCACAAAGGTGTTCAGCGCGCCCTGCAGGTCGCCCAGAGTGATGCCCTTATCCACGACCAAACCCTCCATCTGGTGGAACATGGGGCTGTGGGTGGCATCGGAATCGGAACGGAACACACGGCCGGGGATCAGCACCTTGATGGGCGGCTTCTGGCTGTCCATGGTGCGGATCTGGCCGCCGGAGGTCTGGGTGCGGAGCAGGAACTCGTCGGACAGGTAGAAGGTATCCTGCATGTCGCGGGCGGGGTGATCCTTGGGCACGTTCAGGCGGGTGAAGTTGTGGTCGTCATCCTCGATCTCAGGTGCGTCGGCCACGGCAAAGCCCATGCCAGAGAACACGTCGATGATCTGGTTGGTGACCAGCGTCAGGGGGTGCAGACCACCCACCGTGCGGGTCTTGGCGGGCAGGGTGATGTCCACGGTCTCAGCGGCGTTGCGGGCGGCCAGCTCGGCCTCCTTCACCTTGGCAGCGGCGGCATCGTAGTCTGCCTGCACCTTCTGCTTGAGCTCGTTGATGATCTTGCCCATGGCGGGGCGCTCTTCGGGCGCGACAGAACGCAGATTCTTCATCAGCGCGGGGATCTTGCCGTTTTTGCTCAGATATTCCTGCCAGAACGAGGCCAGCGTCTCCTTGGAAGAGACCTGACCGAGGCTCTCTGCGGCCTGTTTGGCCAGCTCGTCGATCATTGCTTGCATGGAAATTCTCTCCTTCTCAGTTCGTGTTTTCAAAGCGGGGCAGCAAAAAAGGCCCCGTCCCCTGCCGGGCCATTTCTGGCCGGACAAAAGGGACGAAGCCTTTGCAAATCCAATGCTCCGCGGTACCACCCGGTTTCCGCCCTGCACAAAGAAGGGCGGCTCTCAAACGCCGTAACGGGGCGCGCCGTCCTGCCCTAATAGAAGCCGTTCGGGCAGGCCGCTCAGGAGCGAACTTCGGCACACACCCACGCGGAAGCCCTTTCAGCCGGTGAAGCTTCTCTCTTTGCTGTGGAACTGCGTGCGTACTCTCTCCGTCGCTGCGTTTTCAAGATATTCAGGTTTCATAACCGGATATCATCTTACCACACTTTGGGCCTGTTTGCAAGCCGGGGCGGCACTTTTTCCCTGAATTTTACGGTTTTGCTTGTGTTTTGGCCGAAAGTATGGTATTGTAAGCGTAACGTTTTACTGAAAGGAGGGTACACCCAGATGGGTTGGAATGGCTGCATCTTTTTCAAAAAAGGTCAGATTTAATACGTTCCGGCTCGAAGTGTACCCTTTTGTCTCTTTCAGCAAAGCGTGGAGCATGATTTTCAGCGCCGCGCAGCTTTGCTGTGGGGCGCTTTTGTTTTGGGTACACTTTCTATTTTGAATCATTCACTATAAATAGAAAGGGTGTTTCCAATGGATCATAAACTCAATTTAAAAAAGCAGTTCGCCTGCATTTATACTTCCGATTTCTTCTCCGGCCTGCGCATCACGGATGCGGTATGGGTGGCGCTACTGGCGGCCCGGGGCTTCTCCCTGTGGGAGATCGGCCTGGCCGAAAGCGTGTATCACATCGTCAGTCTCTTCTGCGAAGTGCCCAGCGGCATGGCGGCAGACCTGCTGGGCCGCCGGAAGACCCTCCTGTCCGGCGGAGTCTTGACCGTGACCTGCAATCTGTTGATGGCTTTTGCGCCGAACCTGTTCACCATCTGCCTTGCCATGGGGCTGAACGCGCTGGCTATGACCATGTTTTCCGGCACCTTCACAGCCCTTGTCTACGACAGCCTGAAGACCGAGGGCCGCGAGGACGAGTACATCCAAGTCTCCGCCAACAGTTCCCAGATTTCCATGCTGGCCAACGCCATAGGTTCGCTGGCCAGCCTTTTGAAGCGCTTCCTCGGCTTTGCGGGCTTTTACCTGCTGAGCGCTGCGTTCGAGGGCGTTTCCACCGCCGCCCTTGCGCTGATGGAGGAGCCCATCGTCACCAAGGCACAGGCCAGCCGGGGAAAGCAGACCCTCCGCGCGCTGCCCGGCCAGTTCACCAAACTGGCGCGCAACAGCCTGAGCATCCTGCGCACCACGCCGCTGGCGGCCAAGCTCATCGTTTCCAGCGCCGTCGTCTCGGTGCCCAGCTACCTGACCAAAATGTTCTTGCAGCAGCGGCTCATTGAGCTGGGCTGGCCCACGGAGCTGCTCTTCCTTCCCCTGCTGCTGGGCGGTCTGGCCTGCGTGGCGGGTACCGAGATCGGCCGCCGGGTGAGATGCCGCTCCATGCGGCGGCTCTACTCGGCCTGTGCCCTGCTCTGCGGTGTGGGCACTCTGCTGGTGGGTGCTGCACCTGCCTGGGGCGGCATCCTGGGCATGATGCTGGTGCAGGGTGTGCTGGAGGTCTATCTGCTCCACGAGAGCCAGAAGCTGAACGATGCCATCCCCAGTGACCAGCGGGCTACCCTCATCAGCGTGGACAGCATGGCCTACAGCCTGCTGATGATCCCCGCAAGCCCTCTGGTGGGTGCCGTCGGCGATGCCTTCGGGCAGGCCGGTGCGGGCCTTGCCCTGCTGGGCGGGGTCATCGTGCTGAGCGGCGTGGCGCTCTTGGGGAAAAAGCCGCAGGAATTCTGATACAGCAAAAAGCGGATGCGTTCCGGTGGGAGCGCATCCGCTTTGTTATTTTGCTCAGAACCGCCGCCAGGTGTCCGGCATAAAGAACACCAGCATGGGGAAGATCTCCAGACGGCCCGCCAGCATGTCAAAAATCATAACCAGCTTGGCGGGATTGGAGTAGCTGCCAAAGTTCATCATGGGGCCCACCTGGGCAAGGCCGGGGCCGATGTTGTTCAACGTGGCGGCAATGGCGGTGAAGTTGGTCACCATGTCAAAGCCATCCAGACTGATGAGGAAGAAGGATGCCGCAAAGATGAAGATGTAGGCGGCCACAAAGACATTGGTGGCGCGGATGGTCTCATGGTTGACCACCTTGCCGTCCATCCGGACGGGGGCCACCACCTGCGGGTGAAGGGCCTGCTTGAGCTCCTTGCCCACAGTCTTGCCCATCAGCAGGAGGCGGCTGACCTTTATGCCGCCGCCGGTGCTGCCTGCGCAGGCACCCACAAACATCAGCATGACAAGGATCTCCTTGGAGAGGGTGGGCCACAGGTCAAAATCACAGCTGGAAAAACCGGTGGTGGTGATGATAGAACCCACCTGGAAGGCGGCGTGGCGCAGGGCCTCGCCCAAGCCGTTGTACATGCTGTAAATGTTGGCCGTGATGATGACCACAGCCACACCGATGATCACAAAGTAGGCGCGCACCTCCTCGCTGGCGGCAGCGCGGCGGAAGCGGCGCATCAGCAGCAGGAAATAGGCGTTGAAGTTCACGCCGAACAGGATCATAAAGATGGTCACGACCCACTGGATATAGGGCGACATGCTGGCAAAGCTGTCATTGCGGAAGCCGAAGCCGCCGGTGCCCGCTGTACCAAAGGAGGTCAGCAGGGCTTCAAACACCGGCATCCGCCCGGCGATCAGGAACATGAATTCCAGCACCGTCAGGAGGAAGTAGATTCCGTACAGAATTTTTGCCGTGGACTGCACCTTCGGCACCAGCTTATCCACCTGCGGGCCGGGGCTTTCGGCTTTCATCAGGTTGACATGGGAACCGCCGGTCAGGGGCAGCAGGGAGAGCAGGAACACCAGAACGCCCATGCCGCCGATCCAGTGGGTGAAGCTGCGCCAGAACAGGATGCCCCTGGGCAGGTCCTCCACAGCAGGCAGGATGCTGGCACCGGTGGTGGTGAAGCCGGAAACGGTCTCAAACATGGCATCCACCGGGTTGGGGATGCTGCCCGTGAGCACAAAGGGCACCGCGCCCACCACACTGATGAGCAGCCAGCAGAGCGCCGTGGTGGCAAAGCCCTCCCGCATATAGAAGATCTGGCTCTTGGGCTTGATGCGGTGGAGCAGAGCGCCCGCCACCGCCGAAAGTGCTGCCGTGAGCAGGAACACGCCCAGCACCATCCACTCGCCGTAGATCAGGCTGGCCATAGCAGGCAGCAGGAGCAGCGCGGCTTCGCAATAGAGGATGTAGCTCAGCAGCCGCAGAACGATCGCATAATTCATGCCGCGCCTCCGTTAATCTTCCACGATGTCCCGCAGGTCATGCAGGCCGTGCTCCAGCGTGACCACGATGACATTGTCGCCCACCTGGATCTCATCGCCGCCGCGCGGGATCTTGATCTCGTTGCCGCGGGTGATGCAGCAGAGCAGCAGGTTCTTTTTCAGGTGGAGCTGGCTCAGGGGTACACCGGTGGCGCGGCTCTTCTCATGGACCGTAAATTCCAGCGCCTCCACGCGGTCGTCCAGAATGCGGTACAGGGTCTTGATGTTGCTGCCTGCCTCGTTCTGCAAAGCGCGCACATACTGCACGATGTAATCGCAGGTCATGTACTTGGGGTAGACGATGCTGCCCAGATCAAGCCCGGCCAGGATATCGTCAAATTCCAGGCGGTTGATCTTGGTGACCAGCTTGCCGTTGGAATGCTTCTTGGCAAACAGGGTCAGCAGAACATTTTCCTCGTCGATGTTGGTCAGGGCCACAAAGGCCTCGGTGGAGGTCAGGCCCTCGGAGAGCAGGAACTCGCGGTTGGAGCCGTCCTCACACAGGATCTGTGCTTCGGGCAGGGCCTGGGCCAGCACATCGCAGCGGGCGGGGTCCCGCTCCACGATCCGCACCCGGACATGGTTTTCCAGCAGCTCCTGGCTCAGATAGAAGGCAATGGCACCGCCGCCCACGATGAGGGCATTGCGCACCGGGCGCACGGCCAGATGGATGCGCTGGAAGAACGCGTGGGCCTTTTCCTGCGTTGCAAGGAAGGTGACCTGATCGCCGGTCTGGAGCACAAAATTACCGTTGGGGATGATGACCCCGCCGTCGCGCTCCACGGCGCAGACCAGGATATCGCTCTTGAGCCGGGTGGGGATCTCCCGGATGGCCACGCCGTCCAGTGCCTGTGCCTCGGTCAGGGTAAACTTGATCAGCCGCACCCGGCCTTCCGCAAAGGTATCGATCTTGCTGGCACCGGGGAAGCGCAGCAGGTGGGAGATCTCCCGCGCCGCCGCCATCTCCGGGTTGATGATGGCCGAAATGCCGATCTGTTTTTTGATGAAGTCCAGCTCATGGCTGTAGGATGGGTTGCGCACACGGGCAATGGCGTGGCAGTGGCCCGCCTTTTTGGCAAACATGCAGCAGAGCAGGTTCAGCTCGTCCGAGCCGGTGACCGCAATGAACACGTCCGCTTCCTCGATCCCTGCCTCGGACAGCGTTGTGATGGAGGAGCCGTTGCCGGTAATGCCCATCACGTCATAGGATTCGCTGATATGCTCCACACGGGCCTTGTTGGTATCGATGATCGTGACATTGTGGCCTTCCTCGCTGAGCTGACGTGCCAGCGCTGTGCCGACCTTGCCGCAGCCCACCAGAATGATCTTCATAGAAAATGTCCTTTCCGTCCCTCCCGCCTTGCGGGAAGGATGCTTTCTCAATAGCGCTCCACGCCGTCCTTGGTGACCAGGGCGTAGACCAGCGGGGCCTCCTCGGGCTTTTCCGCACCATAGACCAGACCGCTGCGGTACTCCGCAGCAGCGGCCTCAAACTTATCTGCCGCACCGTAGAAGGTGGCCAGGCTTTCGCCCTTGTGCACATAGTCGCCGCGCTTTTTGTGCAGGGTGATGCCGGCCGCAAAGTCCAGCGGGTCTCCCTTCTTCTGGCGGCCAGCGCCCAGCAGCACACTGGCAGAGCCGATCTTCTCGGCATCGTTGGCCACGATGTAGCCATCCTGCTCGGCCAGCAGCTCAAAGCTGGCTGCAGGCTGCTCAAACAGGCTGTAATCGTCCAGCACACGGGTGTCGCCGCCCTGGGCCGCAAACATCTCCTTGCACTTGGCAAAGGCAGAGCCGTCCGCGATCACAGCCTGTGCCATGGCACGGCACTCCGCCGGGGTACCCTTGTCTGCCAGCACCAGCATATTGGCGGCCAGCTGCAGGCAGACCTCGGTCAGGTCGGCAGGGCCCCTGCCCTTGAGCACATCCATGCTCTCCATGACCTCAAGGCTGTTGCCGATGTTACGGCCCAGCGGGGTGTCCATATCGGTGATCATGGCGGCCACCCGGCGGCCATGATGGGTGCCGATGGCGACCATCAGCTCAGCCAGCTCAATGCTCTGGTCCACGGTCTTCATAAAGGCACCGGTGCCGGTGGTCACATCCAGCAGGATGGCATCGGAGCCGGAGGCCAGCTTCTTGGACATGATGGAAGAGGCGATCAGCGGGATGCAGCTGACCGTGGCGGTCACATCCCGCAGGGCGTACATCTTCTTATCCGCCACGGCAATGCCCTCGCTCTGGCCAATAACCGACAGCCCGATCTTGTTCACCTGGGCAAAGAACTCCTCCTGCGAAAGGGCAGTTCTGGTGCCGGGCACGCTCTCCATTTTATCAATGGTGCCGCCGGTATGGCCCAGGCCGCGGCCGCTCATCTTGGCGATCTTCACACCGCAGGCCGCCACCACAGGGGCGATCACAAGGGTGGTCTTATCGCCCACGCCGCCGGTGGAGTGCTTATCCACCTTGATGCCGGGGATGGGGGAAAGATCGACCATCACGCCGCTGTGGGCCATCACGTCCGTCAGCTCGGCTGTTTCTTCGTTGGTCATGCCGCGCAGGTAGACCGCCATCATCCAGGCGGCCATCTGGTAATCGGCCACTTCCCCGCTGACAAAGCCGTTGACAATGGCCTCCAGCTCTTCCCGGGTGTGGGTACCGCCATCGCGCTTTTTCGCGATCAGATCATAAATACGCATCGCAATTCTCCTGTCTGACAGTATGACTTTCAGTAAATTCCATTATAACAGACTTTTTGACAAAGGCAATCCACATTCCGTCTCCTTTGTCGGGTTTTGAACACCAAGGGCGCAGCTGCCCGGAAAAGCAGCTGCGCCCTTGGAACAAACCTCGCTCAGCGGGAACCCTTGTCGTAAGGGATACCCTCAGCCTTGGGGGCCATGCTGTTTTTGGAGGTAAAGGCCAGAATGATCATGGATGCGATGAACGGCATCATGTTATAGATGTTGCTGGACCAGTGGAGCTGCGCCAGGAAGGTGGAGTCCGCAATGTTTGCCAGGCTCTTGAACACGGCAAAGAACATGGCGGCGGCACAGATGTTGAAAGGCTTCCACTGACCAAAGATCATAACAGCCAGTGCAAGGAAGCCCGCGCCAGCCACGCCGACCTCAAAGTTCCAGGTCTGCACCGGGGGCACGATATATGCCAGACCGCCGATAGCGCCCAGCGCACCGGAAAGCAGCACACCCGCGTAGCGCATCTTGTAGACGTTGATGCCCACAGAATCGGCTGCCTGAGGATGTTCGCCGCAGGCGCGCAGGCGCAGACCGAAGCGGGTCTTGTACAGCACCACATAGCTGATGACGAGCAGCACGATGCCCAGCGGCACAAAGATGCTCAGCTCCAGGCCGCCGATGCTGAACAGGAACGGCTTGTTGGAATAGTTCAGCTTGGCGCTGCCGCTGTCGCTGAAATACTTGGCAATGACCACGGCGATGGCGGTGGCCAGCAGGTTCAGGGCCGTGCCGCCGATGGTCTGGTCCGCTTTCAGGTTGATGGAAGCAAAGGCCAGAAGCAGGCTGTACACGATACCGGCCAGCGCAGCCACCAGGACCGAGATCAGCACCACCAGGAACGGCGACATGTCGGCCGGAAGCATGGTCAGGGTCAGAACACCCGCCACACCGCCGATGACCATGATGCCTTCCAGCGCGATGTTGATGATGCCGGAGTGCTCACTGAACATACCGCCCAGTGCCACCAGCATCAGGACGATGCCATACAGCAGGGTATATTTGATCAAAAGCAGCATCTTACTTGCCCTCCTTCTTCGCGTTGGCCTTTTCCGCCGGGGCAGGCTCTGCGTTCACATTGGTCTTGTCCGCATTCTTGAACAGCAGCTTCTGGATCTTGCCGCGGAACAGCATGGAGAATGCACACAGGTAGATGATGATGCCGCTGATCAGGTCGGCGATCTCCGTGGGATAATACTTGGTGGAAAGGAAGGTGCCGCCCACCGAGATGTGGGAGATGAACAGGGCCGAGAAGATGGTGCCAATGGGGTTAGAGCTTGCCAGCAGGGCAACGGAGATGCCGTTGAAGCCCATGGCGGGCAGGCTGGTGGAGTTCAGGGGGTTCCACTGGCCCACGTTGGACAGGTAGAACAGGCCCGCGCCAAAGCCTGCCAGCGCACCGGCAATGGCCATGGAGAGGATGATGTTCTTCTTTTCGTTGATACCGGCGTAGCGGGCAGCACTCTTATTCAGGCCGACCGCCTTCAGCTCATAGCCAAAGGTGGTCTTGTTCAGCACCACCCAGATCAGGATGGCAACCACAGCGGCCAGGAAGATGGCAATGGTGGTGCTGTTGGTCTGGAACAGCTTGTTCAGGCCGAAGTCCGGGATGACAGACTGGGCGAGATCCGCGTTCTTGCCCAGGTTCAGGGTGCGGGTGTTGCGCACATCATACATGGGGCCGGTGCCGTTCTGGTAGACCAGCTCATTGACAAGGTACAGGCCGATCCAGTTGAACATGATGGAGGTAATGACCTCGTTGATGTTGAAGTAGGCCTTGAAGAAACCGGGGATGGCACCCCACAGACCGCCCAGAATGACCGCAGCCAGCAGGCAGACGAACCAGGGCAGCTTGAGCATGATGGCGCAGTAGAGGGCACCGTAAGCGCCCAGCGTGTACTGACCGGCGGCACCGATGTTGAACAGGCCGGTTTTGAAGGCAAAGCCCACGGAAAGGCCGGTCATGATCAGGGGCGCGGCGTTGGCCAGCTCCTTGCCGACACCATAGGGGGCATCATGGAAGCCGCCCTTGAGGATGCGGACAAAGCCGTCTGCCCATGCGTGGGCCGGGTTGATGGCCAGCAGCACAAGGAAGCCCACAAACAGACCGATCAGGATACACAGCAGGGCAGCCATCACGCTGGTGACAGAACCCTGCAGCCCGTTGTGGGAAAGTTTTTTGTTTTTCATTTCTGCTTACTCCTTTCCCTGCTTGCGGGCACCGGCCATGTACAGGCCCAGCTCCTGGACCGTGGTGGTCTTGGGGTCAAACTCGCCCACGATCTCACCCTCGTACATCACAAGGATCCGGTCAGAGAGGTTCATCACCTCGTCCAGCTCCAGGCTGACCAGCAGCACAGCCTTGCCCCTGTCGCGCTCATCCACGATCTGCTTGTGGATATATTCAATGGCACCGACATCCAGGCCGCGGGTGGGCTGCACTGCCACCAGCAGCTTGGGGTCTTTGTCGATCTCACGGGCAATGATCGCCTTCTGCTGGTTGCCGCCGGACATGCTGCGCACGATGGTAGCGCTGCCCTGGCCGCTGCGCACGTCATACTGGGCGATCAGCTTATCGGAGTACTCCCGCACCTTTTCACTGCGGATAAAGCCGTTGTGCTGGAACTCGGGCTGCCAGTAGCGCTGGAGCACCATGTTGTTCTCCAGGCTGTAATCCAGCACCAGACCATGCTTGTGGCGGTCCTCAGGGATATGGCTCATGCCGTCCCTGGAGCGCTGGCGGATGCTCTCGTTGGTGATCTCCTTGCCGTCCAGCAGCACCTTGCCGCTGCTGAACTTTTCCAGACCAGTCAGGCCGTAGACAAACTCTGTCTGGCCGTTGCCCTCGATGCCTGCCAGACAGACGATCTCACCGCCACGCACCTGGAAAGAGACGTTCTTGACGGCATCCTTCTTGTGCTGGGCGTTGTGCATGGTAACGTTCTGCACGTCCAGCACCACCTCGCCGGGGGCAGCAGGCTTTTTGTCCACCTGCAGCTGAACATCACGGCCGACCATCATGCGGGAAAGCTCTTCCTTTGTGGTGTCCTTGATGTCCACAGTGCCCATATACTTGCCCTTGCGCAGAACCGTGCAGCGATCTGCCACTGCCATGATCTCGTTGAGCTTGTGGGTGATGAAGAGGATGGATTTGCCTTCCTTCTTGAACCCGCGCATGATCTCCATCAGCTCGTCGATCTCCTGCGGGGTCAGAACAGCGGTGGGCTCATCAAAGATCAGGATCTCGTTGTCGCGGTAGAGCATCTTCAGGATCTCAACACGCTGCTGCATACCAACAGAGATATCGCTGATGAGTGCATCGGGGTCCACACGCAGGCCGTACTTCTCGCTCAGGGCCATGACCTTCTTGCGGGCCTCAGCCTTCTGCAAAAAGCCCAGCTTATTGGGTTCCACGCCCAGAATGATGTTATCCAGCACGCTGAAGCATTCCACCAGCTTGAAGTGCTGGTGCACCATGCCGATGCCCAGCGCGTTTGCATCGTTGGGGTTGCGGATGGCGACCTCCTTGCCGTTCTTGAGGATCTTACCGGCTTCCGGCTGGTACAAGCCGAACAGCACGCTCATCAGCGTACTTTTGCCAGCGCCGTTTTCGCCCAGCAGGGCATGTACCTCGCCCTTGCGCAGCTGCAGGGTGATATCATCGTTTGCCTTGATTCCAGGGAACTCCTTGGTAATGTGGAGCATCTCGATCACAAAATCCTCTGCCAATCTGCTCACTCTCCTTTCGTGTCAAATCGACACCTATACTATTCTGTGTACCATTATACCGTATTTTTGCGGTTTTGCACACTTCTTTTTGATTTTTTGGCGGGATGTGCTCTTATAAGTATTACTTTTGTGCAAGCTGCACGATTTTTCGCGAGACAAAAACGACCCTCTCCGTCAAAGCCTGGCGGCAATGACGGAGAGGGTCGTTCCCTGCAGCCCTTGCGGACTGTTCAAATTTTACTGGATGTAGGTGACGTTGGTGAACTCGCTGACGGTGGGCTTGGTAGCATCGTCAGAGCTGTTGTCAACAACGATCTCGCCGGAAGCGATCTTCTGCTTCAGCTCCTCGTACTCCTCAACCGTGAAGGTCTCGAAGTTCCAGCTGTCCTCAGCGGTGGGCAGGCCGATGTAATCGCCGTCCTCCAGACCAAAGTTGCCGTTGGTTGCTGCGATAGTGCTCCACTCGCCTGCCTCGATGTCGGACAGAGAAGTAGAAACAGCCTCAGACAGGCCCTTCATAGCGGAGGTGATGAACGGGTTGTAAGCATAGGTGCCATCAGCAACGCCGTTTGCGCCGATGTAGTTCTGGTCAACGTCAACGCCGATGACGTAGCCGTTGTTCTTCAGAGCAGCCTCAACAGCGGAGGTATAGATGCCGCCGCCGCAGGCAAAGACGACCTGAGTGCCGTTGGAGTACCAGCCCTCCATACGGGAGGTGATGTTGGCATCACCGTAGAACTGGCCACCGTAGAAGTAGTTGATGTCGATGTTCTGGCCCAGCTCCTGAGCAGCAGCATCAGCGCCCTGCACAAAGCCGTAGCCGTAACGGATGACAGCGGGAACAGCCATGCCGCCCAGGAAGCCCAGCTTGGTCTTGCCGTCCTTGGCAATGGCGTAACCTGCCAGATAGCCTGCCTGCTCCTCCTTGAAGGTGATGCAGTAGCAGTTGGAGGGGATCTCATCGGTGCCGATATCGCCCTTGGTGACATCGATAGCGACGAACTTGACATCGGGGTACTGCTCAGCAGCCCATGCCAGAGAAGCACCATACAGGTAGCCGACGCAGACAATGACCTCAGCGCCGTCGTTGACAGCCTGACGGATCATGGTCTCACGGTCCTCATCGGAAGCGTCAGCCTCGGGGATGTAGTACTGGCAGTCATCGCCCATGTAGCTGGAAACAGCGCTCCAGCAAGCCTGGTTGAAGCTCTCGTCATCGATCGTGCCGGTATCGCAGGTCAGAGCGACCTTTGTGATCTTGCTGGCAGCCTCGGAGCCAGCCTCAGAAGCTGCAGAAGAAGCAGTGGAAGAAGCGGTGCTGGTGGAAGAGGAAGAACCACCGCAGGCGGTCAGAGCAGCGGCAGCAGCTGCAGCGCCAGCCACAGCCAGGAAGTTACGACGAGAAATCATCATAAGAAAACTCTCCTTTTTATACATTAAAAATTGCGCTTTAAAAAGGGAATGCGCACACTTGCACATTTACTGACCCAAGTATAGCCGGGTCATGTGAGGAAAGCAAGGCATTTCCGATTACAAAATCTTTACAGATTTTTTGTAAAATTCGCGTAAAAGTCGTACTGCTTCGCCAATTTTGGCAAAATATCCGCTTCCCGCCTCACCCTTCCACGGCTTTGTTGCCCGCCACGTTGGAGGGGCCAAAGCCGAAGGGCAGCAGCTCGTCCATGCTGCGCTCGATGAAATCATCGGGGGTCTTTGCCATGATGACATTCAGCTCCGGTCCGCCGAACTCAAACAGCGCCTGACGGCAGACCCCGCAGGGCGAGGTGATCTGCTTGTTCACTTCACCGCGGCGAGATCCCACCACGGCAATATCGGTGAAGCGGGTCACACCCTCACTCACCGCCTTGAACAGGGCCGTACGCTCAGCGCAGCTGGTGGGGGTAAAGGCAGAGTTTTCCACATTGCAGCCGGTGAAGATGCGGCCATCCTCGGCCCGCAGGGCGGCACCCACCATGAAATCGGAGTAGGGCGCATAGGCCTGCTCCCGGGCTTCCAGTGCCATCCGGATCAGGGCTTTCTTTTCGTCTAAAGTCAGATTGGTCATAGGGGCCTCCTTTTTATTCTAAAGTATAAACAAACGTTTCTGCGTCTTTCTGAACAAATCCTATACTTTCAAACATTTTACGGGACTGCTTGTTGAAAGAATAAATTTCTGCATAGCATTGCGGATACTTCTTCTCTTTTGCCAGTGCAAGAATCTTCCCAATCACTGTTCTCCCAATGTGCCGATTCTGATACTCTTTGCAGACCACAATCGAAATTTCTCCGCTTGTCTGCAAGCATACATCTCCGCACAGAATGCCCTTATATTCAATGTAGAACAAATCACCATGACTATCCAGATACTGGTACATACTTTTCAGGATAGACAGGTCATAAATGCGATTCTGATTATCTACATGATGGCACAGTTCTGCGTCCTGATACCACGGAAGGGCAATTTCATAGGCTGGGTAATAAGGTACAAGGCAGATATCCTGATTTGGTTGAAAGTCGTTCATCTTTCATCCCCTCTTTTGCACTTCAATTATACGGCGTGTTCTCAAATTCTTCAAGAGATTTCTCGTTGTTCATTTATTATGTAATGAAAGTTCTTGCATTTTTCATTACAGACGCATATAATAAAATCAAGAAAGAGGTGTATTAGAATGGCAAATGCAGTCAATGTGAACTTCCGGATGGACCCAGACCTGAAACGCAGCATGGAAGAGGTTTGCGCCGAGATGGGACTTTCTATGACAACGGCATTCACGATTTTCGCCAAAAAAGTTTCCCGGGAGCACCGCATTCCCTTTGAGGTTTCCGCCGACCCGTTCTACTCGGAAAGCAACATCAATCATCTCCGCCAGATCGTCCACGACATCGATACAGGAAAAGCCAAGCTCACTGAGCACGATTTGATCGAGGTAGATTAAATGAGATTGCTTTGGGAAGAGGAAGCATGGGAGGACTACTGCCTTTGGCAGACGCGAGACAAAAAGCTGCTGAAGCGTATCAACACACTTCTGAAAGACATCCAGCGGAACACCTACGAGGGCATTGGAAAACCCGAACCCTTAAAAGGTGATTTGAGTGGATGGTGGAGCCGCCGCATCGACGATACGCACCGCATTGTTTATAAAGAGCAGGACGGCAATATCATTATCGCATCCTGTTTCGGACATTATAGTGACACTTAAAACATAAAAGGGTTGTTGTCGTGTGACAACAACCCTTTTTGTGAATGCAAATCAGTACTCCGCGCCCAGTGCGACCTTCATCATGTTGGTGAAGCTGGTCTGACGCTGCTCGGCGGTGGTGATCTCCGGGGAGACGAAGCTGTCGGAGATGGTCAGCAGGCAGGCGGCGTTCTTGCCCAGGACCTGAGCGTTGGCGAAGAGGGCAAAGCTCTCCATCTCTACACACAGGCAGCCGCGCTCATCCCGCAGCTTTTCCCAGTAGGTGGGCTTTTCATCGGAGGGCTGGCGATAGAACACATCGGAGGAATGGATGTTGCCCTCGATCAGGGGGATGCCCTGCTTTGCGGCAGAAGCACGCAGCTTGTCGTTCAGGGTCTGGCTGGGCAGGGTGAGGTCCCCCTCAAAGCCGCTCTGGACCCGGGCATAATTGCTCTCGCTCACGGCACCGGCGGCCAGCACCACATCGAACAGCTTGGCTTTGTCGGTGTAGCTGCCGGCAGAGCCGATGCGGATGATGTTGTCCACATCGTAGAACTTGTACAGCTCGTAGGAGTAGATGCCGATGGAGGGCATTCCCATGCCGCTGCCCATCACACTGATGGGGCGGCCCTCATAGGTGCCGGTAAAGCCCAGCATTCCACGGACACCGGTGACCTGGCGGACATCCTCGAGGAAGGTATCCGCGATGAACTTTGCCCGCAGCGGATCGCCAGGCATCAGGACGGTCTTTGCGAAATCGCCTTTTTCAGCGCTGATGTGGGGTGTTGCCATAATCATTCTCCTTTTTGTTTGTAAAATAAACCTCTCAGGCGCTTCACGCCAGCATACGAGTTGCGGCTCCCAGCGTCCACTTCGTGCAAAGTATTGCACTCGTGTCCTGCTGGCCGCTGCCCCAACAACGCCTCCCTTCATCCGCCACTGGCGGCGGTCGTCGTTGTTGCCTGATAGGGGAGCTAAGTTTATGCTTCGCATTGACGGAGAGGTTCTGTTCTGATTTATCGCTTTCCGGAGAACACGCTCTGCGGTGCGATGTACGAGCCATTGCGGCGGATCTCGAAGTGGCAGTGGTTGCCGGAAGAGCGGCCCGTGCTGCCCACATAGCCGATGAGCTGGCCCTGCCGCACGGTCTGGCCCGCACTGACCGCCAGAGACAGGCAGTGGGCATAGACCGTGGTATAGCCGCCGGAGTGGCTGATGATCACAGAATAACCATAGCCCGTACCGGCACCGGCCTTGTTATAGCCCGCCTTGGTCACGGTACCGCCCGCCGATGCATAGATGGGCGTACCGGCAGAGGCACAGATATCCACGCCCTTATGGCCGCTGCCATACCAACGCGAGCAGTAGCGGTAGCCCGGCACAGGCCAGATGAACTGACCGCTGCCGCCGATGTATGCCGCCGCACCATTCTTCGTGACCTTCTTGGTGCCAACGACCACCTTTTTGTTCACCGGCTCCCGGATGGTCTCAGTGGAAAGGATGGTCTGCTCCAGCAGCACGCCATTGGTATCGTAGACGTTCTGCATGGTGACGCGGCGCAGGCCGTTCTGGCCCTCCTGCAGGGTCTTGGTGGTACCCTTGGTGTACTCGTTGGACTGGGTGGTCTCGGTGCCGAAGGGGATTTCCTCCTCCCGCGTCTCCACCTTGGTGATGCGGACTTCCAGCAGAGCCTCCTGCTTGGTCACGATCAGCTGGTCGCCCTCCTGGATATTGGAGTTCTCGGTCAGGGGAGCACCCTTGAAATTCGTATTCAGGGCACACAGCTCCCGGAAGGTCAGGTCGTTCTTCTGGGCAATGGCCCACAGGGTATCGCCCGCTCTGACCGTATAGATCTTCTCCTGCTGCTGCACGCCGGTCAGCATATCCTCAATGGAATTGTCATCCTCAAAGCTGTCGTTGAAGTAGATTCCATCTTCCAGCGTCACATTTTTGTTAAAGCCCACGCTGATATTCTCGTCCGTCTGATCCTCGTAGGGGGCCAGCAGGCTCTCCAGATAGCTGCGCAGGGTGTCACCATCGGAGCAGACTGCCGTCAGCTCCCCGTCCAGATACAGGGCGGTGCCCTCACTGATCTGGTCACTGGCGCTCTGCAGAATGGCGTTTGCCGTCTCGCTCTCGTCCATGGTCTTGTGGGTCACGGAGATGGTATAGGTCGGCTCGATGGTCAGCTCGGTCTTGTCAGAACCGGCGTAGTTGATGCGCTGCATCACATCCTCTTTTGCGAGGTTGAACACCTCCTCATTGGCCACATAGCCAACGGTATGGCCGTTCACCTGCACAGCCAGCGCATAGGGCTGGGCCATCGTCCTGTTCCAGACCGTGACGAACACGGCCAGCATACACAGGGGCAGGATGTACATTGCTGTCCGGGGCAGCAGGCTCAGGTTGCGCTTGAGCCCGCCCACAAAATAGCGCCCGGCCGCTTTTACGGAAGCACCAAAGCCCCGCTCCCGGCGCACGTCGTTGGCGTGGGCCGCCACAGCGCCGAGGCCCTTGAAGAACAGGTAAAGCGGTGCCAGCAGATCCTTGAACATCTGCGCCGCACCGGGAAAGGCTGTTGCAATGATGGTATGCAGGGCATTCCTGCACCAGCGGGCCAGTTTGCGCGCCACGGCAGCAATACCGCGCCCTGTGCGCACCACCATGTACTCTGCCGCAAAGCCCAGTGCATAAAGTGCCTCGCCAACTGCCAGCGCCACGGCACTGGCCCGCAGCTTTTTGGCCACATCATTCATGTGCCGCTGCGTTTTGCGGCGGAAACGGTGCCGCCGCAGCAGGCCGGAGATCTGGACCTTTGCCCAGAAGCTTCGCAGTTTTTCTCTGCCCTTCACCGGCGCTGCAGGAGCCTGGCTCTGCGGCTCCTTTGTTTTTTCTTCGATCAAAAGGGGTTGCTCCTTCCTGACGTTTTGGGTCGAAAGTTACAAATTCATATCAATTATACACTCTGCCCGGGCCGATACAAGGCTTGTCACAAAATTTGGGCAGAGCTTTCACAGAGGTTTCACTTTATTTTCATATTTCAGCGTCCAGCAATGCCCGCATATCCTCGGGCAGGGGGCTCTCCACCGCAACGGTGCGGGCGTGTTCCTCCACCGGCGTTTCCAGCCGGATGCCGCCGGGCACCTCGGTGTAAGCCGGCACCCGGAAACTCTGCCGGGCACAATGGAGCGCCTGCCGGGCAATGCGGTCTCGATGCCCGCCGTAAAGGTCGTCTCCGGCCAGCGGGTGGCCTATGGACGCAAAATGCACCCGGATCTGATGGGTACGGCCCGTCACGGGAACACAGGCGGCAAGGCTCAGGCCCTGCGCTGCCTTTAATATGGTATACTCGGTGCGGCTGGGCTTGCCCTCGGGGGTCACACACCGCCCGATGATGCTGTCCCCTCTCCGGCCAATGGGGGCATCGATGACTCCGGGACCAAGGGGCAGTTCGCCCTCTACAATGGCGTAATAGAGTTTCTCTACACCCTCGGCCAGCAGGGGCGCGGCATAGCCGTTCTTTGCGGCCAGCACCAGCCCGCTGGTGTCTTTATCGATCCGGTTCACCGGGCGGAACACCGGGCTTTCGCCGTGGGCAGCCGCCCAGGCGGTATAGCCGTTGGCCAGGGTGTCCCGGGGGTAGTTCAGGGTGGGGTGGACCGCCAGATGGGGCGGTTTTTCCAGCACCACGGCAAAGGCATCCTCGTAAACGACCCTGACCGGGATCTCAGGCTGGGGCTCCACACCGGGGCCGTCGGCGGGCAGCGCAAAGCGGATCACCTGCCCTGCCTGCACACGGCGGTTGGCCAGAATGGGAACATCGTCCGCAAAAAAGCCGCCGCCATGGAATTTGACCGCCCGGGCCAGCTCCGTGGAGACGGCACACCGGCGCAGAAAGCCGCGCAGCAGCACGCCATCGGCTTCGGGCGGGACATTGAAAAGCAGCTGCATCCTTTGTCCCTCCCAAAAATTTCACGCCATATTTAGATTTATTATACCAAATTTCATCGTCACTTGCAAATCTTGTTTTTTTATGGTATCATGGGGAACGGAAAACGAGTGGAACATACGGCGGCGGGGCGGCTTTGACCGCTCTGAGGAAAGTCCGGGCCTCACAGAGCACGGTAACTGCTAACGGCAGCCGAGGGTGACCTCAGGGAAAGTGCAACAGAAAACAAACCGCCGCAGCAATGCGGTAAGGATGAAACGGCGAGGTAAGAGCTCACCAGCGCATGGGTGACCATGCGGCTTTGTAAACCCTACCGGAAGCAACGCCTATATGGGACGTACAGCGCTGCTCGCGTGTCCCGAAGGCGGCATGAGCCTGTCAGCAATGGCAGGCCTAGACAGATCGTCGTTTAATACAGAACCCGGCTTACGGTCCATCTCGTTTTCCATTTGGTGTATCTGCAGGGGGTTGTTAGAACCCTTCTTTGCCCCGCCGTCAGGCGCAGGGACAGAGAAGGTTGATAACAGCCCTCTTTTCGTTTTGGCCAGAGTGTGGTATACTATCCTCACCACGGGAGCACAGTTGTTCTCCGTGGGCAAACAAGAGAGACAGGATGTGAAATCCTCCGATGAAAGATGGTTTTTTGAAAGCAGCAGCCCTCTCGCCCGGGCTTCGGGTGGCGGACTGCGCCTACAACACCCGGCAGATCCTCACGGAGCTGCGTGCCGCCGCCGCCCGCGGCGTAAAGCTGGCCGTGTTCCCTGAGTTCTGCCTGACCGGCTATACCTGCGGCGACCTGTTTTTGCAGCGCACCCTGCAGCAGGGAGCCCTGACCGGCCTGCAGGAGCTGCTGGATGCCAGCCGGGAGCTGGACACCGTGGCCCTTGTGGGCCTGCCCCTGATGGTGCGGGGCAAGCTGTACAACTGCGCTGCCGTGTTCTGCCGCGGGCAGCTGCTGGGTCTGGTTCCCAAAACGTACCTGCCCAACTACGGCGAGTTCTATGAAAAGCGGCAGTTCACCCCCGGTTCCACCGAGGTGGAGTGGGTGAATGTCTGCGGGCAGGATGTCCCCTTTGGCACCTCCCTGCTCTTCCGCTGCCGTCAGATGCCCAGCTTTGTGCTGGGCGTGGAGCTCTGCGAGGACCTGTGGAGTGCCCTGCCGCCCTCCACCTTCCACGCACTGGCAGGCGCTACCGTCATCGCCAACCTTTCGGCCAGCGATGAAACGGTGGGCAAGGCCGAGTACCGCCGGGCACTGGTGGAAAACCAGTCCGCCCGCCTGCTCTGCGGCTACCTGTACGCCTCGGCAGGCCACGGCGAGAGCACCCAGGACATGGTGTTCGCAGGCCACGACCTGATCGCCGAAAACGGCACCCTGCTGGCCGAGGTGAAGCCCTTTGCAGGCGGCCTTGCCGAGACAGAGCTGGACTGCCAGCGGATGGAGTCGGAGCGGGCACGCAACACCAGCTTTGAGCCCAGCACCGAGGGCTACCAGACCGTGGAGTTCGACCTGGCCCTGACCGACACCGTGCTGACCCGCTGGGTAGACCCCACCCCCTTTATCCCCCACAACGAGCAGCTGCGTGCCGAGCGCTGTGAGCTGATCCTGAAGATGCAGGCCGACGGCCTGGCCAAGCGTCTTGAGCATGCCCGTGCCAAAACAGCCGTCATCGGCATTTCGGGCGGTCTGGACAGCTGCCTTGCCCTGCTGGTGGCTGTCCGCGCCATGAAGCAGCTGGGCCGCCCCACCACCGATGTGCTGGCCGTGACCATGCCCTGCTTTGGCACCACCAAGCGCACCCGCAGCAATGCAGAGATCCTCTGTGACGAGCTGCACGTCAGCTTTACCGAGATTGACATTGCCGCCACGGTGCACAGCCACTTCCGGGACATCGGCCAGGACGAGAGCGTGCTGGACGTGACCTACGAGAACGGACAGGCCCGCGTGCGTACGCTGGAACTGATGGACACTGCCAACCGCACCGGCGGCCTGGTGGTGGGCACCGGCGACCTGTCCGAACTGGCACTGGGCTGGGCCACCTACAACGGCGACCACATGAGCATGTACGGCGTGAACGCAGGCGTACCCAAAACGCTGGTGCGCCACCTTGTCCGGTACGAAGCCGACATCGCCGCCACCCCGGCCCTGAAAGAGGTGCTGCTGGACATCCTCGACACCCCTGTGTCCCCCGAGCTGCTGCCCGCCAAGGACAACGGCGAGATCGCACAGCGCACCGAGGATCTGGTGGGCCCCTATGAACTGCACGACTTCTACCTTTATTATGTGCTCCGCTTCGGCTTTGGCCCGGCAAAGATCTTCCGGCTGGCCAGGGCAGCCTTTGCAGGCCGGGAGGAATACCCGGACGCGGTGCTTTACAAGTGGCTGCGCAACTTCTACTGGCGGTTCTTTGCCCAGCAGTTCAAGCGCAGCTGCCTGCCCGACGGCCCCAAGATCGGCAGCGTGACCCTCTCGCCGCGCGGGGACTGGCGGATGCCCAGCGATGCCTGCGCCGCCCTGTGGCTGGCCGAGCTGGAACAGCTGTTCCCCCAGAAGGATGCCTGAGCCATGAAGCAGAAAAAAAATCTCTGGGTCAATTTACTGTTCGCCGCTGTTGTTCTGGTGATCGCGGGGGTGCTTTTTTACCTCCGCAGTGCCGGACAGAGCGGCAGCACCCTGGGCGCGGAGCTGATCTACGGCGATGCAAACACGGTGCAGAAGATCTCCCTGGACAAGGATGCCGTCTACGATATCGACACCGGCTATCTGACGGTGCACATCGAGGTCAAAGACGGCGCGGCACGGTTCATTGATTCCCCCTGCCCTGACCACATCTGCGAAAGCTTTGGCTGGATCTCGCAGGAGGATCAGACAGCCACCTGCCTGCCGGCACGGGCCGTTCTGACCATCGTGCCCCTTGCCTGAGGACATGTCAAAAAGGAGAATTCCTATGTTTGATGAAACTTCCCGTTCCCACACGGACGATGACAGCACCCGGCACATCCACCGGGGTCACCGCCCACCGGAAGAAAAGACTGTGGAGGTAGACAGCGCGGCCTTTTTTGCGCCGGAAACTGCCGCTCCCACCCCGCCGCCTGCACCGCCCAAGCCGCCGAAGCATACCGGCGGGCCTGCCCCGGAGTCAAAGCCCCGCCGCAAGCCGGATGCCGATACCGGTGCAGCCAACCCAAAACGAGGTACTGTTTTGCTGATCGTACAAGCCATTCTGAGCATTGCGGCCTTCTTCCAGCTCTGGCGCACCCAGATGCTGCCCGCACTGTATCTGGTCATCATTGCGGCGCTGCTGGTGCTGTTCTGGCTGCTGGTCAAGCGCTGCCAGGAGTACAGCGCTCCCCGCAAGGTATCCCGGGTGTTCTCGGTGTTCCTGTGTGCCTTTCTGGCGCTGGGCTGTGTCTGGGCGCAGCAGGGCCTGAGTGCACTGGATAACGTGACCTCCGGCCTTGTCACCGGCACCGAGGCCAACAAGATCACCAAGGAGCCTTTTGTGGTCTACCTGAGCGGTGTGGACAACCGCGGCGAACTGACCGAAAAGGCCCGCAGCGATGTGAACATCCTTGCCGTGGTCAACCCCTCCACCAAACAGGTAGCGCTCATCAACACCCCCCGTGATTACTATGTTGATCTGGCGGGCACCAGCAGCAAGGACAAACTGACCCATGCCGGTCTGTACGGCGTGGAGACCAGCATGGCAACCCTGGGCAACCTGTACGGGGTCAATGTGGACCAATACCTCCGCATCAATTTTGCGGGCTTCATCAGCATCATTGATGCCGTGGGCGGCGTGGATGTCTACTCCGATCAGGCGTTCACCTCGGTGGGCAGCCCCGGCTACTATGACCCCACCACCTTTGCCGAGGGCTGGAACCATCTGGACGGCAAGAGCGCTCTGGCCTTTGCCCGTGAGCGCCATGCCTTTGCCTCCGGCGATATCCAGCGCGGCATCAACCAGATGAAAGTCATCGATGCCATGATGAACAAGATCAAATCCCCCACCGTGCTGATGAGCTTCTCCAAGCTGATGGATGCTGTGTCCGACTGCTTTGTGACCAGCCTTTCTCAGGAGCAGATCTCCGCACTGGTGCGGATGCAGCTGGCAAGCCTGTCTGACTGGGATATCCAGAGCTATACCGTGACCGGCACCGGCGGCAAGAGCTCCCAGTGCTACTCCGCAAAGGGCCAGAGCCTCTATGTGATGAAGCCGGATGAGAACTCGGTCAGCCAGGCCAAGGAACTGATCGCATCCGTTCTGGGCGGTGAGGGCACCGTGAGCGATACCCAGCAGACCCCCGAAAAGACCGAGGTATACACCCCCACGGCTGATCCCAACGCGGGCACCTCTGTGGAGGAATCGCCCGACAGCGTCATTGTGGAGGAACCTGCCGAGAGCGTGCCTGCGGAACAGCCTGCCGATGAGCAGCCCGCAGAACCCACCCCCGAAGCGCCTGCCGAGAGCGAGGCTTCCACCGAAGCACCTGCTGAGAGTGAAGCCAGCAGTGAATCCACCGGCGGAGCAGAAACACCTTCTATCTCTCTGCCCACGCAGGAGCAGGTGGAATCTGCTGCCAACTCCCTGCATCAGGCCGCTTCCACCGTGCTGGATGCCCTGTTCGGTTCCAGCAGCAGCGGAGAATAAAACAGGATAAAACAGCACAAGCCCCGGGCCTTGCAAAAGGTCCGGGGCTTGTTGTCTGCTGATCTTACAGGGAAGCGCGATTATTCAGCGTCGCCCAGCTCAAAGGTCTTGACAGAGACAGTGCCGTTGCGGCCAGCCTTGTCGGCGCGCAGATACTGGCGGGTGGTCTCGCCGTTGCTGGTCACGTCAGCAACATAGATCTGCTCGGCCTCGGCCTCGATGGGGAACTCCTCGGCCATGCCCTTCATGGGCAGAGCGCTCAGGTCTGCGTAAGCGTCCTTCACCTTCCACAGCTTCATGGTGTCGCCGTTGGACAGGGTGAACTCGCCGTAGCAGTCAGCGGAGTAGGTGGTGCCGTTCACGTCCAGATCCTCGGTGCTGACAACGCTGGCGGCAGCGGCCTCGCTCTCGGCAGCTTCGCTGGAAGCGGCCACAGAGGAAGCAGCCTCGCTGGAAGCAGCGGAGGATGCGGTGGAGGATGCGCTATTAGAGCAGCCAGTCATGGCAACAGCCAGCACAGCAGCGGTCAGTGCCAGACCCAGAGTACGATTGATTCTCATGTGATAGTCTCCTTCTATTCTGAAACCATATCAATTCCTGCGCCCGGCGTAAACCTTGTACGCACCGGGCGTGCATGTGCTAGTCTACCACAACTGACTATATTGTTCAAGACTTTGCACAAAAAATAGCCCTCTCGGTCATGCGATTGCGTGACTGAGAGGGCTCATATTACTTCAGGATCTCCTGCAGCACGCTGTGGCCGTCCAGGCTGGAAGCATCCACGCCCAGATATTCACACACGGTCTGTGCAATGGTGCCAAAGCAGAGCCGGGTACCCAGGTCCACACCGGGCTTCACGCCCTTGCCGCAGACCAGATACGGCACATACTCGCGGGTATGGTCGGTGGTCTTGGTGTAGGAGGGATCACAGCCGTGGTCGGCGGTGATCATCAGCAGGTCACCCTCCCGCATCCCGGGGATGAAGTCGGCCAGGAAGCGGTCAAATTCGGTGGCGGCGGCGGCATAGCCGGGCACGTCGCGGCGGTGGCCGTAGAGCATATCAAAATCCACCAGATTCACAAAGGCCAGACCCTCGAAATCCCGGGTCTGCAATGCCTTGGTGAAGGCGATGCCATTGGTGTTGCCGGTGGTCTTGATCTTTTCGGTCACGCCCTGCCCGTCAAAGATATCAAAGATCTTGCCCACGGCGATGACATCCCTGCCGGCCTCCTTCAGCAGGTCGAGCATGGTGGCACGGGGCGGCTTCAGGCTCAGGTCGTGGCGGTTGGTGGTACGGTAGAAGGTCTCGGCGCTGCTGCCCAGGAAGGGCCGGGCGATGACACGGCCCACGCCGTACGCGCCCTTCAGCATCTCACGGGCGATCTCGCAGTAGCGGTAAAGCTCGTGCACGGGCACCAGCTCCTCGTGGGCAGCCACCTGGAACACGCTGTCGGCGCTTGTGTAGACGATGAGGGCATTTTCCTTCATGGCCTGCTCGCCGTAGTCCTTCAGCACCTCGGTGCCGGAATAGGGCAGATTGCAGAGGACTTTGTGGCCGGTTTTTGCCTCAAACTCCTGAATGAGCTCCTCCGGGAAGCCGTTGGGGAAGGTGGGCAGCGGGTTCGGGCTGACCACACCGGCGATCTCCCAGTGGCCGATGGTGGTATCCTTGCCCATGCTCTGCTCCTGCAGGCGGGCAAAGGCACCGGCGGGCGCGTCGGTCTTTTCGCCCGCAGTCACACCGTCAATGTTGAACAGGCCCAGCTTTTTCAGGTTGGGGCAGTTGAAATTGGGATGCCCTGCAATGGCCCCCAGCGTGTTGGTGCCCTCGTCGCCAAAGGCGGCTGCATCCGGCTCCGCGCCGATGCCAAAGCTGTCCAGTACGATCAAAAATACACGCTTTTCCATATGTTTTCACTCCATTTTCCTCCGGGGCTGCCCCGGAACAGTCGCACTTTTGCTTACCTTCATTATAAGCAAATCCCGCCGGTTATGCAAGCGCTTTGTGGTGGAAAGTTTTTTGTTCAAACCTGATGAAATCTTAGCAGTTTCTTTGCAAAGATTTTTCTTGCGCTATTGTATCCAAGAGCTTATAATGTATAGTGGTATGGTTTGTTGAAACAGCCATATTGGCGTATACTGCCGCCGCGGGCGCAAAGCAATCACTGCCCGCCAGAGAGCAGCCAGCTTGGGCTGCTGCGTCAAGATAGAGAGCATTATAGCGTGAACGTTGGAGGTATTTTATGAGAAAAACGAAGATCATCTGCACCCTGGGCCCTTCTACCGATAAGGGCGATGTCCTGCGCGACCTGATCGCAAACGGCATGAACGTGGCCCGTTTCAACTTCTCCCACGGTTCCTACGAGGAGCACGGCGGCCGTCTGGCAAAGCTGAAGGCGCTGCGTGAGGAGCTGGGCAAGCCCGTTGCCGCCCTGCTGGACACCAAGGGCCCCGAGATCCGCCTGAAGGAGTTCAAGAACGGTGTGGAGATGCTGGAAGCCGGCCAGACCTTTACCCTGACCACCCGCGAGGTGGAGGGAACCAAGGAGATCTGCTCCGTCACTTACAAGGATCTGCCCCAGGACGTGCAGCCCGGCGGCACCATCATGCTGGACGACGGCCTGATCATGCTGCGCATTGAGCAGGTCACCGACACCGACATCATCTGCACCGTGCTGAACAGCGGCAAGATCAAGACCAAAAAGGGTGTCAATGTGCCCGGCGTGCATCTGTCCATGCCCTACCTGAGCCAGAAAGACCGCGAGGACATCATCTTTGGCGTGCAGAACGGCTTTGACTTCATCGCTGCTTCCTTTGTGCGCACCGCACAGGATGTGTACGACATCCGCAACCTGCTGAATGAGTACGATTCCAACATCCGCATCATTGCCAAAATCGAGAACCGCGAGGGCGTGAACAACATCGACAGCATCCTCTCCGCAGCCGATGCCGTCATGGTGGCCCGTGGTGACCTGGGCGTTGAGATCGACTTCACCGAGCTGCCCGGCATCCAGAAGGACATCATCGACCGCTCCTTCTCCTTCGGCAAGCCCATCGTCACTGCCACCCAGATGCTGGACAGCATGATGGTCAACCCCCGCCCCACCCGTGCCGAGATCTCCGACGTGGCAAATGCCATCTACGATGGCACCTCCGCCATCATGCTGTCTGGTGAGACCGCTGCCGGTGACTACCCCGTGGAGGCCCTCAAGACCATGTCCGCCATTGCAGAGCGCACCGAGAACGAGGAGCACTACCGCGCCCAGCGCCACGCCGAGATCCAGATCAGTGTCAGCGATGCAACCGCTCATGCTGCCTGCCTGACCGCCAAGGACGTGAACGCTGCCGCCATCGTCACCGTGTCCGAATCCGGCAACACCGCCCGCCTGCTGAGCAAGTACCGCCCCAAGCAGCCCATCATTGCCTGCGTTATGGACGAGCAGGTGCAGCGTCAGCTCTCCCTGAGCTGGGGCATCACTTCCCTGCTGATGGGCCCCGCCCACAGCACCGATGAGCTGATCGAGATGTCCACCGCTCTGGCCGAGAAGAACGGCTACCTGCACAACGGCGAGCTGGCCGTTGTGACCGCAGGCGTGCCCGTGGGCGTTTCCGGCACCACCAACATGATCAAGATCCACATGGTGGGCAACTGCCTGGCCACCGGTGTAGGCGTGGGCCGCGGCAAGACCGATCTGGTCTCCGCCAGCGGCAAGGCCTGCGTCTGCCGCACTCTGGAGGAGGTCAAGGCAAAGTTCCGCCCCGGCATGGTGCTGGTCGTTCCCTCCACCACCAACGAGATGCTGGGCTATGTCCGCGATGCCGCCGCTCTGGTGGTCGAGGAGCCCGGCCTGAACAGCCACGCTGCCATCGTGGGCAACTCCCTGCTCAAACCCACCATCGTGGGTGCTGCAGGTGCCTGCAGCCACATCCGCGACGGCCTGGATATCGCTGTGGATTGTGCCCACGGCAGTGTCCAGCGCCTGCAGGCCTGATCCTGAAGGAGAACATCATGGAACGCATTGCAAGCTTCTGTGTCGATCACACCAAACTGGACCGGGGCATGTACCTGAGCCGCCAGGATGGTGATGTGCTGACCTGGGACATCCGGATGAAGAAGCCCAATCAGGGCGATTACCTGACCACAGGTGCCGCCCACACGCTGGAGCACCTGTTTGCCACCTACGCCCGCAACAGCGTGGTGAAGGACGGCGTGATCTACGTTGGCCCCATGGGCTGCCGCACCGGCTTCTACCTGCTCACCCGCGGGCTGACCCCGGCGCAGGCATTGGAGCTGACTGTGGATTCCTTCCGCTTCATGGCCGCCTTTGAGGGGGATATCCCCGGTGCCAGCGAGGTGGAATGCGGCAACTACCGCGATATGGATCTGCCCGCCGCCAAGGCCGAGGCAGCCGCCATGCTGCCGGTGCTGGAAGCACTGACCGCTGACCAGCTGCACTACTAAGCGATACAGCAAAAGACCTCCCCATGCAGGCAGCACCTGCACGGGGAGGTCTTTTTGCGTTTCAGGAAAGCTTTTTTGCGGAGTGCTTACTCCACGATGATGCTCTTGCCGGTCATCTCAGCGGGGACAGGCAGGCCGATATAGGGCAGCATGGTGGGGGCGATATCTGCCAGGCAGCCGCCCTCGCGCAGCTTCACATCGCCGCAGCCAACGGCCACAAAAGGCACCACGTTGGTGGTGTGGGCGGTGAAGGGAGTGCCGTCCGGGTTCATCATCTTCTCGGCGTTGCCGTGGTCAGCCGTGATAAAGGCGCAGCCGCCTGCGTTCAGCACAGCGGTGACCACCTGATCCACAGCGGTATCCACAGCCTCAACGGCCTTGACAGCGGCATCGAACACGCCGGTGTGGCCGACCATGTCGCAGTTGGCAAAGTTCAGGATGACCACGTCATACTTGCCGCTCTCGATGCGCTTGACGCACTCAGCAGCCACCTCAGGGGCGCTCATCTCAGGCTGCAGGTCGTAGGTGGCAACCTTCGGGCTGGGGATGACGCAGCGGTCCTCACCCTCGTAGGGAGCCTCCACACCGCCGTTGAAGAAGAAGGTGACGTGTGCATACTTCTCGGTCTCGGCAATGCGCAGCTGTGTCTTGCCGTTCTCGGACAGGTACTGGCCCAGAACATTCTTCAGTTCCACGGGAGGATAGGCGACCTCGCAGTTGGGCATGGTGGCATCGTACTCGGCCATGCAGACATAGTTGACCTGCTTGCGGCCGCCGCGGCGCTCGAAGCCCTTGAAGTCGTCATCGCAGAAGATGCGGGTCATCTGGCGGGCACGGTCGGGGCGGAAGTTCATAAAGATGACGGTATCGCCATCCTGCACGCGGCCGCCCTCACAGGTGACGCAGGGCAGAACGAACTCGTCTGTCTTATCGGCAGCATAGGATGCCTCAATGGCCTCGGCAGCGTTGGCAGCGTGGTTGCCCTCACCGTAAACGAATGCGGCGTAAGCCTTCTCCTCGCGGTCCCAGTTGTTGTCGCGGTCCATGGCGTAGTAACGGCCGGAAACGCTGGCGATCTTGCCAACGCCCAGCTCATCCAGCTTGGCCTGCAGGTCAGCCAGGAAGCCCTTGCCGGCGTGGGGGTCGGTATCACGGCCATCGGTGATGCAGTGCAGGTAGACTTCCTTTGCGCCCATGTGCTTTGCCATTTCCAGCACGCCGAACCAGTGGTCAGCGTGGCTGTGGACACCGCCGGTGCCCACCAGGCCCATCAGGTGGATGGCCTTGCCTGCCTCAATGGCAGCCTTCATGTTCTTGACCAGCACGGGGTTCTTGAGCATCTCACCGTCCCGGATGGATTTGGTGATGAGGGTCAGCTGCTGATAAACGATGCGGCCAGCGCCCATGTTGGTGTGGCCTACCTCAGAGTTGCCCATCTGGCCTTCGGGCAGGCCGACAGCCATGCCGGAGGCCTCGATGGTGGTCATGGGATATTTTTCCATCAGGGCATCCAGATGGGGGGTCTTTGCGGCGACCACGGCATTGCCGTAGGTCTCGTTGGGCACCCAGCCAAAGCCATCCATGATGCACAGAAGTACAGGTTTCTTGGACATAACGTTGAATCTCCTTTGATTTAGAACAAATAGCGCCCGGCACAGCGCTGGAAAAACGGCGCAGCCGGGCGCTGGGAAAACAGGTCAGAGGGCTTTCTCAGCCGTTGGAAGCGGCATTGACGATAACAGCAAAATCAGGAGCCTTCAGAGATGCGCCGCCGATCAGGCCGCCGTCCACATCCTTCTTGCTCAGCAGCTCCTCGCAGTTCTTGGCGTTCATGCTGCCGCCGTACTGGACCGTGACAGCCTCGGCCACAGCCTCGCCGTACACTTCGCCGATGACCTTGCGGATCTGAGCGCAGACCTCCTCGGCCTGGTCAGCGGTCGCGGTCTTGCCGGTGCCGATGGCCCAGATGGGCTCGTAGGCAATGACCACATTTGCCATCTGCTCGGCGGTCACGTCGCGCAGGGCGATCTTGGTCTGCATCCGCACCAGTTCCTCGGTCACGCCCTCCTCGCGCTGCTGCAGGCTCTCGCCCACGCAGATGATGACCTTCAGGCCCGCATTCAGGGCAGCCAGAGCGCGCTTGTTCACGGTCTGGTCGGTCTCTGCAAAGTACTGGCGGCGCTCGGAGTGGCCGACGATGACGTACTCCACGCCCAGATCCACCAGCATATCGGCGCTGATCTCGCCGGTGAACGCACCGGACTTCTCAAAGTGGACATTCTCAGCACCCACATGGATGTTGGTGCCCTTGGTCTTTTCCACAGCGGTGACCAGATCGGTGTAGGGGGTGCAGATAACGACCTCACAGGAAGCATCCTTGACGGCGGGGATCAGCTCGTCCACCAGCTTGGCTGCCTCAGTGGCGGTCTTGTTCATCTTCCAGTTGCCTGCAATGATTGCCTTACGCTTTGCCTTATCCATTCTTACGATCTCCTTATCAAAATATCTCCCTGCCGCCTTCGTTGCCGCCTCTCCCGGCAGGAGAGGCAGGATAAACGACATCTCCCGCCTCCCGGATGGGGGCTGGCGAGCGTCGGCAAACCTGAGAGATCTTATTACCCAAAATAAAAAGTGCGGCGGCGTATATGCCGCCGCACCTCAGTGATGCTGGTTCAGATGCTTATGCGTTCTGGATCACAGCGATACCGGGCAGCTCCTTGCCCTCCAGATACTCCAGAGAAGCGCCGCCACCGGTAGAGATGTGGGTCATCTTGTCGCCCAGGCCCATCTGCTGCACAGCTGCTGCGCTGTCGCCGCCGCCGATCACGGTGGTAGCATCGCTCTCAGCCATAGCCTTGGCAACAGCCAGAGTACCAGCTGCCAGGGTGGGGTTCTCGAACACGCCCATGGGGCCGTTCCACACCACGGTCTTGGATGCCTTGACAGCATCGGCAAACAGCTTCATGGTCTCGGGGCCGATGTCGCAGCCCTCCATGTCAGCAGGGATAGCGGTGACGGGCACCACAGTGACATCCACGGGAGCATCGATGGGATCGGGGAAGTCCTTGATGCAGGCTGCATCCACGGGCAGCAGCAGCTTCACGCCCTTCTCCTTGGCCTTGGCCATCATTTCCTTGCAGTAATCCAGCTTGGTATCGTCGCACAGGCTCTTGCCGACCTCGTAGCCCTGTGCCTTGACGAAGGTGTAAGCCATGCCGCCGCCGATGATCAGGGTATCGACCTTCTCCAGCAGATTGGAGATGACGTTCAGCTTATCGGCGACCTTAGCGCCGCCCAGGATGGCGGTGAAGGGACGGACGGGATCGTTGACTGCGTTGCCCAGGTACTTGATCTCCTTCTCCATCAGGTAACCGACAGCAGTATCCTTGATGTAGTCGGTGACACCTGCGGTGGAGCAGTGTGCACGGTGGCAGCTGCCGAATGCATCGTCAACGTATGCATCTGCCAGAGAAGCCAGCTCCTGGCTGAACTCAGGCATGTTCTTGGTCTCTTCCTTGCGGAAACGGGTGTTCTGCAGCAGAACGACATCGCCGTTGTTCATGGCAGCAACAGCAGCCTTTGCGTTCTCGCCGACAACATTGTCGTCGTCAGCAAACACAACGGTCTTGCCCAGCTTTGCGCTCAGAGCCACAGCAACGGGTGCCAGGCTGAATTTTGCCTCGGGGCCGTTCTTGGGCTTGCCCAGATGGCTGCACAGGATGACCTTTGCGCCATCGTTGACCAGCTTCTGGATGGTGGGCAGAGCTGCATTGATGCGGTTCTCGTTGGTGATCACGCCGTCCTTCATCGGGACGTTGAAATCGCAACGGACAAGCACCTTCTTGCCGCAGTAGTTCTGATCGTCGATCGTCTTCTTACCTAAACCCATGGTAATAAACTCCTCTCAAACTTTGATTTCTGAACTAGAGTTTCGCTCGCTTTTCAGGGGGCATTCCTGCCCCGCCTGTTACTATTATAAACAAAAACTGTGTACAATGCAAGGACGCAGAATAGATAATTGTTTAACAAACATTTCCTGTGGTTGTTCCAAAATGTGTCTATTTTGACCGAACCGGGCACAAACCACGATGCATCCCTGTTTTTGCGGGCGACATCTCTCTCCTGCCGTACCATTTTTACCGGCAGGAACAGACGCTTCCCCTGCTGTATACGCCCCGGTCAAAATACACCCGGACAAACAAAAGCACCCTTTTCTCCACGGAATGCAGAGAAAAGGGTGCAAGTCAACGTATTCACATGGCCATGCCGGAACCGGCACAGCCCGGTACGTTCACCTCAGGCACTTTCCAGTGAGAAGCTACGATCAGCAGTTCGCAGCGAAGTACTTGATGGTACGGACCATCTGAGAGGTGTAGGAGTTCTCGTTGTCGTACCAAGACACGACCTGAACCTGGTAGGTGTCGTCGTAGCTACGCTAGTTTTTCGCACACTTTTTGTAGTCGTTCCTAATTTCGAAACAACAGTTACAGTACCACAGCGCACAGTTGTCGTACTAAACCCGGCTTGTTCGTACCGCTATTATACCACGTTTCAGCGTTATTTTCAAGTTTTCCCCGTTTCTTTTTTCACCGGTATATTTATGCGAACGATAGCGCATGTTCTCATCCGTCATCCTTCGGAGAGCCCGGGGCCCGGGGCCTCTGCCGGGGCGTCTGCCCTGCCCAGGTACTCTCCTCAGTCCGTGATCTTGCGGCTTTGAGGGGTGATATCGGGGTGGATTTTATGGGGGTGAGCAGATACCAGATGGCTGTGTAGTAGGTTGTTTGTGACCCTTGCAGCTTTTTCCCGGCGATTTTGGGATTGAAATTTCACCGGACGTGTTTTTGAAGGGTACGGTGGGAGAAGGAGGATATTTGTTTAGTGTGGAGCACAGAAGATATTTCCTATATCCTCACCCAAAAGGTGTCCCTTATCCGTCCATGCCCTAGAATCTGCATGGTAGAAGCATCGTTGCCCACAAGACCGGAACAAGCCAAACAATCAATTTGATGTTGAGCACCATCCATCTTGTGATAAAGTCCGCAAAACAGAAAGTCGCCGGGAGTTGCACCTCCGCAGCGACCAAATCTTCAATTCACTTTTTGTTATATTTTCACTCCAAAAATTCACACCAGGAAATCTCCGAATGTATACACCTTCTTGTGTTTTTTAGTCCAAGCTAGTTATAATTCCTGTTTGGTGTTTCTTGTAATTTTTGAAAACAGTTCGTTGATAAGTTCTGTAAGTAATTCGGTTATCAAAAGCTCGCACTCTTCCCCAGTTAAAAAAGCTCTTTTCGGGTTTGTTTCCTTGGTTTGAACGTTGGAGAAAATCGCATAAGAGTTTTTTCACCTTGTCGGATGGGCTCATTGAATTCGGCGATTTTGGTGCTCTCGGCGTTATATCTTCCACAAATTGGGTGATTTTTTTCTTTAATGACTTTGATAAAAAAGGGCAGTTATGAAAAATAAGAACATACCAAAATTCCTCATACATCATTGCCTCCTTTTTTGAAATCCTGTCAATTTTATCGTCAATCACCAATTCCACTTCTTCAAGTAATTTTTTAAAGAAATTTTCGTGATATCTCGAGTAACACAATATAACTCCCCACAATATTGGATTGTCTAATTTTCGAATTTTCTCGATGACATTTTCCTCCACCCTAGTCGGCAGCGTCAAGCCATACTCCAAAAGCACTGGAAACCAATCACAGAGATCAAAGGGGTTACCCTTTTCAAAAATAAATGCATATCTCCAAAGACATCTTCTCAGTTTTTCCCTGACGATTTCATTGGTTTTAAAATCAAGCTCATCATTGATATATGATAGAATTGATATCACTTTTCGCGTCGATTCAAACGAGGGACAATATGCGTAGATATACATGGTTAGATCGATTAGAAGCATGGCTTTTCCGCAATGATTTGGGTGAAAGAGTTTATATCCATTCTTTTTCTTTCCAATATTGTTTAGCATTGTTGAGAGCAAGAACGAAACAATTGTGTGTCTATCTTCTGAATGCTTCTTCATTAAAACGGCTATTTCATCTTTAATTCTGTCAATCGGGATAAAATTGTCTTTAACCAGAATCTGTTTCTCCTCTGGAAGATCATAGAAGTCCTTTAGTTTTCCTTGATAGAAAAAATCGCCAATAGCGTCCGCCATCAACCTCGTACTTTCTAGCCAGTCTTTCGGCAAACAGGGTGTAGCTTCTTTTTTAAATTTCAAATCATTTAATCTTAGCAAATATCGTCCTGCATGCAAACGATACTGCTCAACAATACGCTCGATTACTACGTCGTTTGTTGCAAAAACGAAAACATCATCAACATATCGATATATTTTATAATCCGCTCCGCAAACAACATCTTGAATTTCTAACGACCTTTCAACCTCACAATCAATCCATTGCAATAGTATTTCCGCCATCATTCGAGAGAACTCAGGCCCCACCACAATCCCATTCGAAAATCGGCCATTAATATTCTGCATAATTCGATCGATTTCCACGAACAAATTAGAGTTTTTGGCGTTTTTTGCGTCAACTGTATTCTGCTCTATACACCATGCAAAAGCGTGGGTATAAATACTATCAAAGCAAGCCTTATAGTCCACTTTCGCATATACAGGAAATTTAAAATTGTTTACTCGCCAAATATGCGAACCCGTAAAGCTATTAATTGATTTATACGGGCCAATCTTAAAGAAGTTTCCACTTTGCTGAATTGTCGAACGATCTATAAAACAGGCTCTATCTTGAAAGTAGAGTGTTTCTTTTTTTGAACGGGATTGGTATACCAGATCTGAGTTTTTTTGATGGTATCGAATAGAAAACTCATGGTGCTGTTCAAAATAGTCTAAGATTTCTTTTTGATAACAGTCAATAAAGAAAAACAAATTCAATGCTGAACACGGCTGAATAATGCTCATTTCCCTTGTTGAAGCAGCGCCCTTAAGAATCCTATATTTTAGTGGTCTTGTTCCCCAACCGTTCTCAAATAACAATCCTCCAGCGGCCTTCATTCTATAGAATTCCTTCAGCAAGCTGTTAATTACTTTCTGCTGAGAACTTTCTGTTAAAAAATCATAAAAGTTTGTAAAAGAAAATAACTCCGAAACCTCCACCGGCAACAAATCTGTAAGGATAAAATCCAGCTTATTTCTTTCTAATCCCTTCCACCCCATTGACTTTTCCTCCCTAATAGTATATGCTTAATGGGCAAACACATGTTTTGCAGTGTTTACATATATGTAGACACACACATCATCGGCACGGTAAACGGTTTTAGCCAATATCGTGTTTAGAACATAGCTACGGCAAATGTTCCGAGACGGCAAGGGAAACCTTGCCGTTTTGTTTTCTAAAAACCTACTTTCATTCTGATAAGATACTCCTTTACCAGCTCATTATAGGATTTCCGAATACCATTTGAATCAATCGGGCGAATATGTACTTTTTGACAGAGCTTTTGAAGAGCATCATAATCATAACCTATTCCCTCCACAAATAGAAGCGTCCGATTGCTTTTCATATTTTTATACAAATCATAGCCGCTAGCCGCATTTCTTTTTTCACGATCACTTGTAGTATACATTGTCAAAAAATACGGAATGGGAGTTCTTTGACTCTGAAACTCCCTTATAACCATATTCTTCAAAAAATCCGCCGTATTTTTTTCAAGTGTCTTATTATCCTCGAAATAGCGAAGTTCTGAATAATTTGAAATAAAGCCCTTCACTTTCCAGACATTTCCACTTGAATATTTTGATACATACACTACACGAGATGTAAAAGCTCTAAGTCTCTGTCGGAGTAATTCCACGTCATGATAATCCGGACTAGCTGGATCATTATATAACTTGATCAGTTTACCTACTCGACGACAGTATTTTTTTCGCTTTTCCTCTGTAATCCCATACGTCAATTCCACTTTACGCTTTTCCATATCTTGTATGAAAAAATCAAATTCGTACCCCAGGTAATTTATTTTCATATGCTTTTGCGATAGATCTTTTTCAGAGACACAGCAAAACTTTTTCATATTAAAAGAAGTTTTACACGGCTTTCCATATTTAATCTGCGTATCATGGAATATTTCCTGCAGCACTTGTTCCAATATCGATTGAATTTTTTGGCTTTCCCAATTTCGATTTAGAACCAATATGCTATCGTCGATATATCGCTCATAATAGATCAGCCCTGATTGAGAAAATCTCTGGTGAACCGCACAATCAAATGCAGAAGCCGCTATTTCTGCCATCGCATTTGAAGTACTCAGTCCTGCGTATGTGTACTGTGTTTCTTCCACGAATTTTTTTATCAAATCTGCATCTTTTCGGAAAGACAAACGATTCTTCAGAAATTTCTCGTAGACATAAGTTGCCGAGAGTGAGTTGAAATAGTTTTTAAAATCAAATTTCACAATCGTAAATGCAGACATTTGGACAACCGCTGGAAGTGTATTAAACAGTGTCTTAACCATTTTATTACGATTCGGATAGCGAATACGAAACACTTTATCCAGAAGTTGTTTCAGGCATTGGCAAATTACATTCTCCGGTGCCAACATATCAGAATACCGATAGACGTGGCGAGTATGTCCATCCTGTGTAAGAACTAATGATTCTACCCTTGAGAAATCCAAACTACCAGTTTTTAATGCTTCTTTCGCTCGATTCACAGCATCGTCCAGTTCCTCTTGTGTAATTCCTATTTGGTAATTAGAGGATATAATTTTCCTGGCTGCATACTCTATTTCATTTTCAATTTGCATAGATAAGCCATCCTTCGATGTTGTCAAATTTTTCCTTAAATTTATAAAGCACCCGTCGTCGTTTTTCTCGTTTCAGTATATCACAAGCCAACAAACAAGTCATCCGTATAAACATTTTTCTCATAGCCGACTTCTCTTGACGACCAGTTGGAACCATGATTCCTGCCCCTGCTATGCCTGAAACACTACCTCATTGTGGGATTCAAATCTTGAGATTTGGTGTAGCGCAAGCAATTTGAACTAAAGACCAGCTAAAAGTACCCCACTGTGAACTACTATTTTGCGATGTCTGCCATTACTGCTTTGAGGCGGAATCTCTGCCCGGCCGCTGCCCAGACTGCGGTAAGACTGAATACAAAGGTCATTCTTCTGTCCGCCTAACTACCGAAAAAGAAGTGCAGAATCTTCTGTGGGCTAGGGATGAAGACTGGGAATAAGCCAACTGACTGCCTTCTGTGGTATCCACGGAAGGCAGTGGTTTCGCAAACGATATCTCACGCACTTATCGCTTCATCATCTTCTCCTTAACCTTGTCCGACACATCAATCATGCTAAAACGGTAAAATATTCCATAAATATAAGTCACACCTCGAATGTCGCCTAGAGCTTTTGGCCTGTCCACCACCGCTCCCACCTCTTTTATATTGTTCAGTGCCAGCAATACCGAACTCCATGCCAGGCTTTTACTATTCTCCCGGCGGTCGATCCAAAGCTCTTTTGTGTATTGTCCATTCCGACCTTTTCGTATTTCATAGGTGAAGGGTAAGCCGGAGTAGGTTTTGAAACACACCCCTGCATAAAGAAGAACCACCTCCCACAGATGCTCTTCTGTCGGCTCGGTTCTCAGTTTTCTTACCGCTCTATATCTCCGCTGCCGCTCTGCTCCTACGCTGATTTTCTCTTTATCTGCTGTGTTTGGAAAGTACACGCCTTTTTCATAAGGCAGATACGATGTGACGGAGGCTTTGGATAGGCCAAGGACTGTTGCCGTTGAGAGAATGGAAGTTTTATAGTCCTGCGTTTTTCGATACCTCTCAAACGTGTCCTGTACCTTCTCCGCCACTTCTGATTCATACACACCGGCTGTGATGAGCAGCTTTCTCACTTTGATTGGGTTTAGGTTTAGCACATCGGCGATGGATTGGAGGGAGCAGTCCTCCTCATAGAGCGCCACAGCCGCATCCATCTGATTTTTCAGATTCTTCCCGGCATCGTATTCCGGCTTTAACTTTTTCCGGCCGCCGCCAGGCTTTCTGGCTTTATATGCTCTTTTCTCTCCCATAATTATTCGTGCAGTTCCAGCGGCAGTCCATCCGGGTCGTGGAAGAATGTCATCTTCTTGCCGGTGTAATCATCCACACGGATTGGCTCACATTCAATCCCAACTTCTGCCAGTTCTCTCACCGTCTGCTCCACACTCTCTACACAGAAAGCAAGATGCCGCAGCCCACATGCTTCCGGACGGTTCACACGCATCGGCGGGTTTTTCTCAGCGAAAATCTCCAGCTCTGTGTGTTCGTTAACACGAAGATCCAGCTTCCAATCTTTACGCTCTGGACGGTAGTTTTCCCTGATAACAGAGAAGCCCAACCTGTTTACATAGAAATCCTTAGCTGCTTCGTAATCAGATACGATGATCGCAATGTGATGTATTTTTGATAAGTTCATTTTTCTCACACTCCATTTCTTTAATTCTTATTTTATTTTCGTTATAAACTATATATCAACCCTCAAAATATACCGTGTGAACTCCTGAAGTTCAGTTTGTCCACACGGCATTTATTTTTTGGATTCTTGTTTATTTCAGTCTTTCAAGGATTTCATCCGCACTCATACCACTGGCTAATAATCTCTTAACCACACTCTCAGCTTCAGCCTTCTTTGCTTCCTCTGCGGCCTTAGCATCTTCCTTTGCCTTCTTCGCTTCCAGGGATGTCACTTCTTTTTCGGCCTTCCTCAAAGCAGCCTTTTTTGCTTTCAGATCAGCCTTCAAAGTGTCAATGTTGGCGGTGATGGATGCAATCTCGGCAGAGAGTGCTTCCTTTGCGGACTGTTTTTCCGCAATCTGCGTTGCAAAATCAGCAGTCACAGTTTTGGGCTTATTCTTGCTACCTTTAGTTCTGGGCATAGGACACAAACCTCTTTCTATTTATTATAACTAAAGTATATCACTCCGCAAGTCTGCAAGCAATATCTATCACATCATCAAATTAGCATTTTCCTTAACCTTATTCAATACCACATCCGATAGAACACCTTGACTATTCAGATGGATTGCCAAAATAATATACTCTGTCAAGAACATATCTGTATACATTTTAAATGTATCTTTATTTGCATTGATGCTGTTCATTCTCGCTGCAACATTACCATGGAAATTATTGCAACGAGAAGCATAGAGAATACCAAAAAGAACGAACGACATCCTTTCTGCTTCTGTGAATTTGTATATTTTCTTTGTTTCCTGCACATCACAGAATGTAATCTCAACTTCTTCTCCTAGCATGAGTGCTCTTAGTTTTATTCCGAAACTATGTGTTATGTCTCGACTCTTTTCTTTATTTGCATTAGTAATTCCAAGATTCACTTCATTATTAACAAGTGTCGGATTAGAAATCTGGCAGTATGACTTTCCATAAGCATTATCCAAAATATCCGAAAGCGACGAAATTTTTTGTTTCAATGAATTATACGAAGAAGCCCTATACTTTTTTGCTATTCCATTTGTTTCCATCGCATACCCTTTAAGCATATACGATGCCACATAATGAAATGTTTTGTCTGGCATCCTTTTCAAGAAAGGCTCTAAAATCGCTTTATATTTATTCTCCCAGCCACCTAAAATCGCATCTCGAACAAGTTCAATACCCTTTGTATCCAGACAATATCCTACATTGTTGTCACCTAATTGCTGAACGTAATACGAATGATTAATTGCCTGCCAACAAAACAGTGCTGCCAAATCTGGTCTCTCGGGTAAAACATAGTAGCTATCAAACAGATACGTTAATATTTCGTATGGATAAGGTACGCCTTGATTTTCCCAGTTTTCATCATATATATAATCAAGTTTGTCCAAAATGTTATTATTACAACGCGGCAGAAGGTCTAAATGACGTTTTTTCGAATAATCCTTTGCAAGTTTCAAAATATCGTCCATAATGATAGCACCTATTTATCTTTCTACGTTTATTCCTTATCACATCTCTGCCGATCACAGATCGTTGCCTGCCGCTCACCACGTAGAGGTGTGCAAAGTTCCGAGCGGCAAAGCTGTGAGAGATCTCCCACAGCTCAAGTTATTACTTTCATCAGTTTTTTTCAAAAGAGATTCTTGCTTGCAATCCATGCCCCTACCACTGCTCCAAGTGTATTGAATAGCACATCATTCACATCTGCCATGCCTCTACCTGTAAAATACTGTAGTTCTTCACAACACACTGAGAGTAGAAAAGCCGCAGCGATTATTCTCTTTCTGTTCATTTTCCATCTCTGACCTGTCCAGCCGAACGGAACATATAGGATCAGATTCAACAGATTGCCCGCCCACACACCGGCATTGGAGCATAATTTCAAGTGCAGTCGGATGTTCTCATTATATTCCGGCGCACGGCGCAGCAATGTGATATAGAAAATCAAAAATACACTATAGGTAGTAGGAAACCACTTCTTGTCTCTTCGGTTGAGCCACGCCAGTAAACCCAAAAATATTAAAATAACAACCTCGCCTACTGTCAGGTTCGCACTCGTGCTGCAATGGATCTGGTGGACAAACTCCCTCAAACTCCGTAGCCTCTGCTCTTAATGGTTTCCACAACCCGAGACACATATTTCTGGCAGGTATCGTGGTCGGGAGCCTCCACCATCACACGCACGACAGGTTCCGTGCCAGATTCACGGACAAGGATACGGCCAGTGTCACCCAGTGCCTCAGCTACGGCCTTGACTGCTGCCTGCACTGCTTCATCATCCTGTGCAGCTTTCTTGTCGGTCACACGAACATTCTCCAGCACCTGCGGGTAGATCTTCAGCGGCTCAGCCAGCTTGCTCATGGGCAGTTTCTTGGCAAGCATTACTTCCATCATTTTCAGACTGGTCAGGATACCATCACCCGTACTGGCGTACTTGCTGAAGATAATATGACCACTCTGCTCACCGCCGATACGGCAGCCGTTCTTAGCCATGTACTCATAGACGTACTTGTCACCCACTGCAGTCTTGGCGTAGCCGATGCCCTTCTCATCAAAAGCCTTATACAGACCAAAGTTGGACATGACCGTAGTAACGACGGTATTGGTCAGCAGTTTGCCACGCTCCTTCATGTAGCAGCCGTAGATGTACAGGATGTGGTCGCCAGTGATGACATTACCCTTCTCATCCACACACAGGCAACGGTCAGCATCGCCGTCATAGGCAAAACCGATGTCCAGGCCCTTCTCCACCACAAACTTCTGCAGACCTTCGATGTGGGTAGAACCAGCATTGTTGTTGATGTTCAGACCGTTGGGCTGTGCATTGATGACGTAGGTATCGGCTCCCAGAGCATCAAACACAGACTTAGCGATGTTCCAGGAACTGCCATTGGCACAGTCCAGACCGACCTTGACGCCCTTGAAGGAGTAGATGCCCAGAGAAATCAGATAACCCATGTAGCGGTTGCGGCCGGACACATAGTCCACCGTGCAGCCAATGTGTTCCCGGTGAGCGAAAGGCAGCTCCGGCCAGTCCTTATCGAACACATGGAGCTTTCCATCAATGTAATCCTCAACTAACAGCAAGATTTCCTCCGGCATCTTCTCACCGTAGCAGTCAATCAGCTTGATGCCGTTATCGTAGTAGGGATTATGGCTGGCCGAGATCATGATACCACAATCAAAGTCATCCACACGGGCAATGTAAGCTACGGAAGGCGTAGTAGTGACGTGCAGCAGGTAGGCATCTGCGCCGGAGGCGGTCAGACCGGCAACCAGACTATACTCGAACATATAAGAGCTGCGGCGGGTATCCTTGCCAATGACGATACGGGCAGGCTCGTTATTGCCGTTGCGCTCACGCAGGGCGTTATAGTACCAGCCCAGAAAATGACCAACCTTGTAGGCATGATCTGCGGTCAGAGTGATTCCAGCTTCGCCACGGAAGCCATCAGTCCCAAAATACTTTCCCATTATAGTTTTTGCCTCATCCAAAGAGCGAAGTGACAAATATATGCTTTAGCCGAGAGAGAATCTCGTTGCCTGCTGCTCACCACGAAGAGGTAGCACACTTGAGCAACACAGCCATGCTGTGAGCATGGCTTATCTTGAACTTCAATGTACTTGGTTTAATCCAAAGAATGTAGCAATCGTTGCCAATCCTGCAAAGACATCAATAAGCTTTGCTGCCGTTTTTCCAGCAAAGGCAATAAAAGTTGAAAATCTCGCCTTCGCTTCTTCTTGTTTATCCTTCTTTTTAGCATCTTCAAATATGTCTATCAGGATTTTTTTCTGTTCTTCGGGCAGCTCGCTTTTGACTACGGTATCAATTGCTTGATTCAATTCTTTTATAAAATCATCATTTTCGTTTTGCGAGGTTCTCTGCGAAACAATATTTCCACCACCAGTCACTACAGCCTGATTTACACCAGTGGCTCCGTCAGCACTCAAATTATAATTCGTGATGGGCCGTTCTTTATTTCTTCTTTCATTGCTCATATCTTTTGCCCCTTCAATTATTTCATCCAATGTTTTCCTTTGAATTATTAAATCAACTATTTCTCGAATCAGGTAATACACGTCTTCAACAGATAGTCCATCAATCGAGACACATAGAGCTTCATCCATATTTTCCTTCCAAAGTACGATGCATGGCAGTTTTGCATGCACTTTTTCTGGTAAATAATGCAGTTGCTCCATCAAATCATAACCAGATTTCCCATAGTTTTCAAAGCAATAGTAAATATCCAAATAGTCCGCAGACAAATCATTTAAATCTTTCCAATGCTTCGTCACAAGTCTGCGAAACATGGGATAGTCCAACTCAATTGGTAGCAACAAGCATTTGTATGTATCACTATCTGCCTAGTATCGTTGAGACACATATCTAAAGCCTTTTTTCCTGTACGCACTACCATATGGAAGCAACCAATTTAGTTTGCTCAGCATACTTCCTGGTTCCGACCTTTTAAATCGATTGACAAGTTTTCGCTCTATTTCAACTCCACTTCCCGTATCTTCACAAAAGCGGTGAGCGTACTCCTCAAACACATCAACCGGCATTAAATCAACTTTTTCAATTGTATCTTTTCTGGCGTTTTCTTCTTCGAGCCATTCCAAAAAGTCAATTTCAATTGGTCTTTTTTCAATTTCTAAATGAAGAAACCAGCCATCTTTTTGATTTTCTTGCAGACTATCTTGATAACAAACCTTTAAATAGTATGTTAATGCACCGGGACTCAGGTGCCTCCAATAATATAAATTCTTATCACATCGTCTATTGCAATATTCTTCTGCCTTTTTCGTGAGTATGTCCTCATATCTATCGTCAAACAGTAAATCCCATATATCAATATCATCATACTCTGTCTTACAAATGATTGACTGTTTTAACCACTCACAAAAATCCAATACAAGGAAATCTGGTAATCTTTCCATACTATTTATTCCTCTTATTTCACCGGAATACAACCACTGTACAACTAATCCAACTACGAGAAACAGCGAAAATTTTATCGTATGAATTTTTGCTACCATAACCGCAGTATTTATCTAAATACAAACGTTTCTATACTTTTAGCTGAGAAAGTCTCTCGTTGCCTGCTGTTCATCCCGAAGAGGTAGCACATCCGAGCAGCATAGTCAGGCCAGTGCATGGCCGGCTATTATTTATTTTTTTGTGGAATCTCATGGTCCAAAAAACTTGTTACTTGTAGCATTCTTTATCTAAGCAAATACACCCCGAAAATTGAACCCTGTTTACTTATTCTGACCATAATAAGCGTTTGGACCGTGCTTACGCATATAGTGCTTATATGCTTTAGCCGAGATAGGTTCTCGTTGCCTGCTGCTCACCACGGAGAGGTAGCACACTTGAGCAACACAGCCATGTGGCGGAACACATGGCCTTGGTCTTTTACAGTTGCTGTGTTAATTGAACCACTTTTCCGCGGCTTTAGCAATCTCCACCTCAACCTTCTCCGCAGCTTCCTTATTCTCTGCGCTGACGGAGATATAGGTCTTCAGCTTCGGCTCAGTGCCAGAGGGACGCACCACAATGGAACAGTTATCTTCCAGCAAGAACTTGAGTACATCGGACTTGGGCAGACCATCCAGACCCGGCGCGTAGTCTAACAGCTTGACGACCTTCTTGCCACCAAACTCCTTGATGTCACCCCGGAATGCCTGCATAATGTTCTGCATCTTGGCAAAACCGGCGCTGCCATCGAACTCATAGCTGTGTAGCGTGTTCAGGCAGTATCCGTAGGTCTTGTACAACTCGTCCAGCTTGTCTAACAGGCTGATGCCCTTGGTTGCATAGTAGCTGAACATCTCGCAGATCATGTACGCACCGTCTACACCGTCCTTGTCGCGGACATAGGAACCGGTCAGGTAGCCGTAGCTTTCCTCAAAGCCGAACACATAACTGTCTGCCTTGCCCTGCTTTTCCAGCTTGCCGATCTGCTCACCGATGAACTTGAAGCCGGTCAGTACATTGATGGTACGCAGTCCGTAATGGGTAGCGATCTGTTCGCCCATATCCATAGTAACGATTGTCTTTACCATAACCGGGTCCGCAGGCATCTTGCCGTGCTTTACACGCTGACTGCAAATATAATCCAGCAGCAGCATACCCGTCTGGTTGCCGGTCAGCAGCTCGTACTCCCCTGCCTTGTTCTTGACGGCAATACCCACGCGGTCACAGTCGGGGTCGGTCGCCAGCAGCAGGTCGGCGTTGCACTTCTTGGCATATTCCATGCCCAGCGCCATTGCTTCCTTGATCTCCGGGTTGGGGTAGGGGCAGGTCGGGAAGTTGCCGTCCGGCTGCTCCTGCTCATTGACCACCGTAATGTTGGTGTAGCCCATCTCCTTCAGAGTGCGTGTCACAGGCTTCAGACCGGTGCCGTTCAGCGGGCTGTACACGATAGCCACATCCTTATTGACTTCCTCGCCAAACAGAACAGACTGGCTCTTGACCTGCTCCACGAATGCGGTGTAGACCTCGTCCGGGATGTACTGGATGCTGCCGTCTGCCACACCTGCTTCAAAATCGCCGGTCTTGACATCGGCAAAGATGTCCAACTTCTCGATCTCAGCCAGAATTTCTGCTGCGGCCTCGGTGGTGATCTGACAGCCGTCCGCGCCGTAGACCTTATAGCCGTTGTATTTGCTGGGGTTGTGGGACGCCGTCACCATAACACCGGCAGAGGTGTGCAGATAGCGAGTTGCAAAGGACACGGTAGGAACTGGCATCAGAACAGGCCAGATATTCACCTTGACGCCATTAGCAGCAAACACCCCGGCGGCAACTTTTGCAAACACATCGCTCTTGATACGGCTGTCATAACCGATGGCCACAGACGGCTCTGCAAAATTCTTTTTCAAATAGTCTGCCAGACCCTGAGAGGCCTTTGCCACCGTGTAAACGTTCATCCGGTTGGTGCCAGCGCCGATGACGCCGCGCAGGCCGCCCGTGCCAAATGCAAGGTCACGATAGAATGCATCCTCGATTTTGGCGTCATCCAGCGTTTTCAGTTCTGCCACTACGTCGGCATCTGCGGTGGCATTTGCCAACCAGCGTTCGTATTCTTTCTTGATATCCATCTCCGGTCACCTTTCATTACACTCCGAGCTTTCTTGCAGCCCAAAGGATTCCATGTGCAGCGCTATTGCAGCATATTTCGTTATTCATCACCATCTCAACCGCCTGTTTTAACGGAACAACGAGAACATCCAGTTCTTCCGTAGGGTCAAGATTCTGTTCGCCAACCTTTCGGCAATGATTGGCAAAAAATAGATGCATATAGTTCGTTAGCTTTGCCGAGCTTTCTACCGTTGCTCCGATATATTGCCAGTCGTCCGAAACATAGCCAGTTTCTTCCAGAAGTTCCCGTTTGGCAACTGTCAAGCCATCTTCGCCTCTCTCAAAGCCTCCTGCAGGAACTTCAATAAGGTCACGGTCAAGGCAATACCGATATTCCTTTTTCAGAACTATATTTCCGGCATCATCCAGTGCCACAATGGCCGCCGCATCGTTGAGTGAAATGGCATAGAAGTCATCAATGTGCTGACCATTCGGCAAGTCCACTGAATCTTTTCGCACCTTGACCCATCGGCTGTCTACAAGTGGTTCAGATTTTATTGTCTTCCACTTTTCCATATATCAGCCTCTTACATCCAGAAATTGTGCCTGTCCATGAATGGTTAGAGTTACGGAATCTGCCGGGACAAAGATGCAGTCTCCCTTATAGAACGGAATAGTTCCGTTCTCATGGGAAATCGTACCGCAGCCGTTTACGCAGAGCAGCACACAGAAAGCCAATTCATCCGCCCGGTAATGCACAGTTTGGCGTCGTTCGGTGTTGACGATCATCCGATACACCTCAAAATACTTGCATCGGGTCAGCAACTCAGATGCCACGCCCTGCCGATATTTCAGAACACGCAGCGGCTGTTTCGGTTCCGCGCTGCTGTAAAGATTTGCCACATCCAGTGCCTTGTCGATATGCAGCTCACGCTTTTTACCGTCTTTGCCGATGCGGTCATAATCGTACAGTCGATAGGTCAAGTTGGAGCTTTCCTGAATTTCTGCCACCAGCGCCCCTGCGCCAATGGCATGAACCGTCCCTGCAGGAATGAAAAATAGGTCATCCTTATGGATGGACACCTTTTGCAGGTACTTCATCACTGTTCCATCCACAATTGCCTTGCGGATTTCTTCCTTTGTGCAGTCCTGCTTAAGACCATACACGAGCTTTGCGTCCTTGCTGGCATCCAGTACATACCACATTTCCGTCTTGCCAAGCTGCCCGTTTTCATGCTCCTGTGCGAAGGCGTCGGTAGGATGCACCTGTACCGACAGGTCTTTCTTGGCATCGATGAATTTGATAAGGATCGGCAACGTGTTTTCACCCTTATGACGCTCACCCAGATACTCCGGATGCGCTCTTAGCACCTCTGCCAGTTCCTGTCCATCAAATGTGCCACCCACCACATAGCTGGGTCCATCGGGGTGCGTGGAGCACTCCCATGTCTCTGCCAGTGGGGTCAAATCAATGTTTTTCTCAAATTCATCATTTAAACGACTGCCGCCCCAAAGATAATCTTTACCGGACGGTCGGAGCAAAAGAGGCTCATTCTTATTTGGCATAGATGCCTCCTGCATTGTATCAGTATTCCAGTTCAAATTTCTGCTTGTCGTGGACGTTGATGTCCTCGCCCAGCTGCACCTCGATCAGCTTCAGCTCGGAATCTGCCATGACAGTATGGCGGCAGCCGGCAGACATGGTGATCACGTCGCCTGCCTTGACATTCTGCTCCATGCCGTCAACAATGGTCTTGCCCTCACCAGAAATAACGACCCACACCTCATCACGGTTCTTGTGGCTGTGGTAGTTCATGCTGTGACCGGGGTTCAGCGTTACCTTAATGGTCAAAGAGGTGGTTTCCACGTCCACAACCTTAAAGCTGCCCCAAGACTTTTCTGCGAACATGATCTGCTGCTCGAACTTGTCCACGAAGGGCTTAATGTAGGAGCTTTGCTCCTTATCCGAAACCAGAATGCCCTCCGGCGATGCGGAGATAACGACATCATGCAGCCCCATTGCCAGCACAGGAACATCCATCTCATTGATGATGTGCACATCAGAGCACTTGTCGTTCAGTTCGCCCTTACCGATAACGTTTTCTTCCATTGCCTCGGTCAGTGTGTTCCATGTGCCGAGATCCTTCCACATACCGGCAAAACGAACGACTTGGATCTTCGGCTCATGCTCCACCACCGCATAGTCAAAGGAGATTTTTTTCAATGTATCGTACTTATCGAACAAGTCCTGATAGTCGGTAAAATCCATCAGCTCATGAGCCTTGTTCATCACATAGCCCAGCTTATAAGCAAACACACCACCGTTCCAAAGTGCGCCCTGCGCAATGTACTGCTCTGCCACATCGGCAGTCGGCTTTTCTTTGAAGGTCTTGACTGTAGCCACATGATTCGCACTTTCCGGAATGATATACCCGTACTTTTCACTGGGATACGTCGGCTCGATGCCCATCAGCACAAGGTTTGCATCGCATTTATCCGCCTGCTCTGACAATTCTTTCAGGGCTTCAAAGTAATTATCCTCTACATAGGGGTCGACTGGGCATACAACCACGGATTCAGAAGGATCAACGTGCATCACATCTACCAAATAGGCAGTTGCCAGCGCAATTGCCGGGAAGGTATCCCGACGGCACGGCTCCACACTGATGCCCACATCCTCGCCCAACTGGTTGTGAATGGCAGAAACCTGCGTTTTGCTGGTAGCAATCGTCACAGTTGCATCCGTGTCTACCTTCTTGATCTGGCGATAGACACGCTGCACCATCGACTCATAGGTGTCATCATCCTTCTTGAAGATTTTGATGAACTGCTTGGAACGAATGTCATTGGACAAAGGCCACAGACGCTTGCCGGAACCGCCGGACAACAAGATGATATTCATAAACTTCTCCTCTTATCAGAAAGAGCCGCACCCCGGTTCAGGATGCGGCTCCATGATTCTTTAGCGTTCGGCACGCATCGGATTATTCAGGAAATCCTCGTAGGACAGGCGCAGACCGTCTTCCAGCTCGGTCTTGTAAGTCCAGCCCAGATTGGTAGCCTTGGACACATCCAGCAGCTTGCGGGGAGTGCCGTTGGGCTTGGTGGTATCCCACTTGATCTCACCGGTGTAGCCCACGACCCTGGCGACCAGCTCGGTCAGTTCCTTGATGGTCAGCTCCTTGCCGGTGCCGGCGTTGACCGTCTCGTTACCGGAGTAGTTGTTCATCAGGAATACGCACAGGTTTGCCAGATCGTCCACATACAGGAACTCACGCAGCGGAGAGCCATCGCCCCAGCAGGTAACGCTGGGCAGATTCTGCTCCTTAGCTTCATGGAAACGACGAATCAGTGCCGGAACCACGTGGCTGTGGGTGGGATGATAGTTGTCGTTGGGGCCATAGAGGTTGGTGGGCATGACGCTGATGTAGTCGGTGCCGTACTGGCGGTTCAGGAACTCGCAGTACTTCAGACCGCTGATCTTAGCCAGCGCATAGGCTTCGTTGGTCTTTTCCAGCTCACTGGTCAGCAGGCAGTCCTCCTTCATGGGCTGCGGTGCCATGCGGGGGTAGATGCAAGAGGAACCGAGGAACTCCAGCTTCTTGCAGCCGTTCTTCCATGCAGAGTGGATGACGTTCATTTCCAGCGTCATATTGTCATACATGAAGTCGGCCAGAGCTTCCTGATTTGCCACGATGCCGCCGACCTTGGCAGCAGCAAGGAATACATACTCTGGCTTCTCCTGTGCAAAGAACTCTTCCACAGCATCCTGACGAGTCAGATCCAGCTCCTTGTGGGTGCGGGTGATGATATTGGTGTAGCCCTGACGCTGCAGCTCACGGACGATTGCAGAGCCCACCATGCCGCGATGACCCGCGACATAAATCTTAGCATTCTTTTCCATCATAACAGAATTGCCTTCTTTCCAAATTACAGAACTGCCTTGAGTGCCTTTTCGCGCTTTGCACGCTCACGGTCGTGCTTCGCCATGATCTCCACCAGCTGCTCGTAAGTAGTGGACTGCGGATTCCAGCCCAGAACCGTCTTTGCCTTGGTCGGATCACCCCACAGGTTATCTACATCGGTTGGACGGAACCACTGCGGGTTCACGCAGACCAGCATCTTGCCGGTAGCTGCATCGTAGCCCTTCTCGTCGATGCCGTTGCCCTCCCAGCGGATGGTGATGCCGTTGGCAGCGAAGGCTTTCTCGGTGAAGTCGCGGACCGTGTGCTGCACACCGGTAGCAATGACGAAGTCTTCCGGCTTATCCTGCTGCATAATCAGCCACATGCACTCGACGTAGTCCTTAGCGTAACCCCAGTCACGCAGGGAATCCATGTTGCCCAGCTCCAGATGATCCTGCAGACCCTCGGCGATACGACCGGCAGCCAGCGTGATCTTACGGGTGACGAAGTTCTCACCACGGCGCTCGGACTCATGGTTGAACAGGATGCCGTTAACCGCGAACATACCATAAGCATCGCGGTACTCCTTGACCATCCAGAAGCCATACTGCTTTGCGACAGCATACGGAGAGTAGGGATGGAACGGGGTGGTCTCGCGCTGGGGAACTTCCTCGACCTTACCATACAGTTCAGAGGTAGAAGCCTGATACACCTTGCAGGTCTTGGTCAGGCCGCAAACACGGACAGCCTCCAGCACGCGCAGAACGCCCAGAGCGTCCACATCGCCGGAATATTCAGGAGCATCAAAAGAAACCTGAACATGGCTCTGTGCAGCCAGATTGTAGATCTCATCGGGCTTGATCTCGCCCACCAGACGGATCAGACCGGAGGAATCGGACAGGTCGCCGTCATGCAGGGTGATAGCGTTCTTCTCGATCAGGTGGTCGATACGAGCGGTGTTGGAGATGGAAGCGCGGCGGACGATGCCGTGAACCTCGTAGCCCTTCTCCAGAAGGAACTCTGCCAGATAGGAACCATCCTGACCGGTAATACCGGTGATCAGCGCAACTCTAGACATATATTGACCTCAACTTTCCTGTTGTTCTTTGCAGTTCTCTGCTTGGTTTTCTTGTAATACCGTATATTATTTTAGCGAATCCCGAATCAAAACTGAATTCACTATCTTGCCTTTCGAGGCAAATCGCTTACACAATATTGCCCTCTTTTGAAGAAAGCCGTTACATTCACACGACCGCATTAGAGTCAATACAGCGTTTACCACTTTTCACGGAACTCTGATGGTGTAATTCCCTCGACCTGTTTAAAGATACGGCTGAAATAATGCGGTGCGCCCAAACCACACTGGTATCCGATATCTTCCAATTTCTTATCGGTAAACCGTAGCATCTGCTTCGCTTTTGTAATGCGAAGATTTAGCACATATGTATTGATGCTCACCCCAAACTGCTCCTTGAACACTCGGGTCAGATAGAACTTGCTGATAAAGAACTGATCTGCCAGTGCATCCAATGAAACTTTTTCGGTGTAGTGTGTATCCAGATAATCTCGGATCGGGTCAAGGTTCTGCTTTTTCAATATAGCATCTGAACGCTCTGCTGGATGCCATGACTCTTTCATGAGTAGCACCAGCAGTTCATTTAAACCGCTGTTAATCCGCATATCCCGGATGTAATCATCTGACGAGGCAAGCGTAAAAAGGGACTTATGCAGTTCTGTAAATGCGGTAATATTCTCCGGATGGAATACTGGGCAACCTCCGCGTTCTTGATATTTCCTGTAGATGTCCTGCATAGTCACACCGGAAAAGTGAATCCACGACAACGACCACAGATCTTTATCTGTACTATGGGAATACGGTTGCTGGCAATCGATGAACACGCAGTCCCCAGTTGTCAGCTTGTGCCTCTTGTCTTGGTATTCCAGTTCACCCGAGCCAGAATTGACGCAGAAAAACAGGTAAGAGGACAGATGGGTGCGCGAGGAAGTGTGAGGCTGTTTGGCCTGCAGAAAACCGATTTCCTGAAGATAAAGCAGTGCAGACTTTGCAAATGATGTTGGCGTGTAAAGGACACGGTCAGAGGAAACAATTGGGGAGGTGTCCTGTGAATCATGTAAAAACAAGTCATTCATCTTGGACACCTCCCCTCTCTTATGCTACCAACTGCTTTTCCGCCTTTTCAGTCGCATATCCTACCAGACAGGAAATCGTAGCGATTGCCAGATACGCCATTCCCCATTGCAAGAGATTTTCCTTGTTGAAGGCATATCTCATTATGCAGTTTATGACGATCTGGTGGAAGCAGTATATTCCATAACTATGCTTTCCAACGAATATAAAAGGCTTGAACACTCTCCCTGCAAAGAACTTATTGTCAATTCCACTACACAGCAAGAACAGGAGACCAAATAGCAATCCTGCAATCAGCGAGCTTGTCATGTACCGCTTATTCAAGTGCAGAACAACAAACCCGATTGACGTTGCCATTGCCGCCAGTCCAAAGATGTCAACTGCAAGACACCTTGAAATTTTTCCTTCTGCAATTTCTTTTATTAGGTAGTACAGAATGATTCCAACTATCAGCACTGGAATCTGATATACGATAAAACTTGTATGGAAATATGCCTCATATGCATTATTTTCTGCCATCTGTGCAGAAAACACATGATTAACAATTACCAAGACACCTGATGAGATCACAGCCGAAGCAAGAAACGCTATAACCGCCGTATTTAAGTTCGTTATCAGCTTGCGCAAGCACGGAACCATCAAATAAAACAACGCCAAATTTGCAATATACCATTCCACACCTATGATTCCATTGCACCACTTCGGATTCAAGCCATTCAAAAATACGATGTGAGATATGTAATTTCCTAGACTGATATTGAAAACCTTAAAGGTTGGAATCAGCACGGCAGTTACCAATGACACACAATACAGCGGAGCCATTCTTTTATACCGTTTCTTCAAGAATTCGATATGGCCAACTGGTCTCTTATCCAACGCCGTCCATGTCAAGTAAGCCGAAATGATGAAAAACAACTGTGGACATCTTGCTCCTATTGCGGAAGCCTTATTCAAAATGCCGATCGGCGCGTTCCATGCATTATTAAAATGAACAAGGATAACAGCCAGCATTGCCATTCCCTTTAGAACATCAATATAGTATTCCCTTGCTTGCTAACAGCTTGTCACTCATTTTAAATCTCCTGTCAAAGACTTTGTGTCCATTCCGAGCCGCCATTATTAAGCCATGTTACAAAGTCAAACTGGTCATAATATCTTTTAATCCACCACTGATGCACATAGTCCATGACGCTTTTCAAATAATCGTCTTTTTCGCTTCCTGAAATATAATATGTAGATTTATATTGTGGATATCTGATATGTGTAAAGCAGACTTTATTATCATATGGAAGCTCATCAAACGCTTTAATGTCTTCTTCCGTGCAATAGTTACGATCATTCATTACAAAAAACAAATTATCCTTATTTACTCGTTCTCTCCGACGAATCCATTCATCTCGGCATTGTTCAACACTCAAATAATGAACAAGAAACATCTTCAAGTCTCCGAGAGATGCCATGAGATACTCTGACCCCTCCCCAGAATAATTACCGGTATATAGCTCTGGCTGAAGTGTTAAATAATAATCAAGATTTTTGCAGAACTTAATATAATCATCAGCATTAAAATAAAAATTACGTGTTGGGGAGTTCATGCGAACTCTCAAGTCTTTTGCAACACATCCACCCGTACAATCGCTTGTAATAAGTGAAAAATTGGAATTCCGAAGGCTGTTTCTTTGTTTTTTATTATGAAAAACATCTCTAACGTAAAATCGAATCTTCTTATAAACACTCTTAATTGACACTTTTCCATTACCTCCCTAATCTTGATTTCACGTACTTCTGGGCTACTCTAATATTCTCTGATTTCAAAAAGAAAAGCGAACCGATATAAAACAGCACAACAACAATCCCTTCAACAAAGAAGGACGCAATCAAATTCGCGTGCAGAATTCTTTTTAAGCCAAATGCAACAGCTGTCGCTATTCCCGCAGAAAAAGCCCCTTTCCCTAATTCTCTGTAACTTTTCATCATTGAAAAATTCGGTAGATATCGCTTAACACCTACGAGCAGTAAAACAGTAACAAACGCCATAGATATGCTTGTAGCTAATGCAATACCCGCCACTCCCAATGGTTTTGACAATGTAATGCTCAATACTACATTCAAACAGATTGCCAGTAATCCATTAACCATTGGCCGTTTTGAATCCTGAAACGCATAATATACTTTAACTAGATTCGATCGAGCTGCTTGAAACAAGAACCCAAGTGCATAACCAATCACCACACCATATGTCATACCTATTTCTTTTAATCCAAAGCTTCCACGACCATAGAATATCTCTACAATTTGATCTCCTGCGATTACGCACATAATCATAATAGGAAACAAAATCAATGACAAAATTTCCAAGATTCGCTTTAAATTCAATTCCACCATATCAATTTCATTTTTTGCAATCCATGTGCTAAAATGAGAAAACAAAACCGTTGAAACCGATGTAACAATGACGCCTACAACCATGTCATTGATTGTTGCTCCATAATTTAAAATAGAAGCCCCACCCGCTCCTAAGCTCGTTGCAACCTGTCCATCAACAATCGTATTAACTTCATACATTGCATTGCCTAGAAGTAACGGAAATGCTACTGCAACCAACCGTTTAACATATCCGTTTGACTCTCTACTTCTCACAACTATTCTAAATCTGTCACGGGCATACCATGTAACTAAAATACACTGCGCAACTCCAGAAAGCAGGAATGCGTAGATCAGCACTTTCATGCCGTATTTTGGATAAAGGAGCACCGCTCCCAGAATTAAAAAAACGTTTTGGAAAAGGCCTTGACCTTTTCCTTGAACAAACTGTTTATCTGTTTCCAGCACAACATTGACTGTAAGGAAATAGCACCAAAGAATAAAGGAAACCGACATTGTCTGAATATAGTCAGCTAATATTGCCAGCTCATTTCCTTGATATGCAGGGGCAAGAATTTTAGCAATCACCGGTGAAAAAAAATAAAATATCACCGTCAATACAACTGCCACTGGCACAAAAAACTTTAAAACAGCATTTATAAGCCTGTTTGATGCCTCTCTCCCTTGTTGAAAGAGGACATTCGTGTGTATCGTCAACAGTGAAATTGATATTGCAGAGAAAATAATCGTGCTCAAATTCACCATCGTTCCAGTTGCAAGGAAAAAGGCATCAGTCTCCATTGTAGCCCCGCAACATGCCGCAAGGACTGATTGTTTAATTAGCCCCAAGAATTTCACAAACAAAGTTAATGCCGTTACTTGTATTGTCGAGAATAATATCTTTTTTTCTTTAGTCATTGCAATACTAACTATTCTCCTTTTTCATCAAAGTATCTGTGATTATTCAGCAACTGGTTCTTGCTCTGTTATATCTACACCAATCAAAAATAGTACCAACATAAAGAACCTTGTATTAAAAGCTGATAATGTCAGGAGCAAAACAGACATTCCTACAAAGGCAATTACTGTAAAAGGAAATTTTTCTCTTTTCTTTCTTATTGATTTAACAATATAACACCACAGTATTGAAAAGCCTAGAAATCCTTCATTAAAAAGAACATCTAGAAACGTATTGTGTGACACAAGTCCTTTTCCGGTATAATATTTAACCGATCCTGTTCCAAATCCAAAAATCATTTTTAGCGGGTTATTAAGCATTTCCTTTGCCAGTGTTAACCACATTGGGAATCTTCCCGTTCCGGTTGTATCTCCATTTGTCAACCTCTGTACTAGATATGCGGGCATATGATTTATAGCAATAATAATAGCTATTATGAAAAGTGCTACGATAAAAATCGCACGCCCTGGGTGTTCTTTTATTAACTTTCTCGATGTATATATTGTTGCAATTGCAACTACGCAAGCATTTGTTATCAGTCCCGACTTTGAAGCTGTTTGCATTATAAAATAAAAAGACAAAACAACTTGTGCTACAAGTGCCATCTTCCATACTTTTTTCACATTCTCTGAAAACAGATACTCAGTAGCAAAACACAGCGGGATTACAAACCATCCCGACAGATAATTGGGATCTGCACCTGATGTCGCTGATTTCAGCCAGAAGCGATTATCCATATAGCTGCCATTTGTAAAGCATAGGAAAAGTAAGATCCAATTTTGTATAAGAAACGCTATCTTAATTTTTTTGTATTCATCCTTGCTATATTGAAATTGCAACTGCAAAAATAGAAACAACAATTCAGCATAGATAACAACTAGCGATCCAAATGCGTTTTCATCCGCACTCCAATAACACGTCAAGAACATATATAACATTAATAATGGAATACACTTTGAATCATCAACATATAATTGACGTCTATTAATAACACAAAATCCGAGCAAGAGAATTCCAATTACATAGAAAATCTGTTCGGTTCTCAGTATGTTTTCTACGGGTGATACCATGATGAATACCATAGTCACCCAAAACGCAGTTTTATTAACATTCAGTTTACCCATAAATTCTCCTTTAATTATGGTATGGCATAATGTCTGAATGTCTAAATGTCTGCTTCATATTTGGCTTTATTGCCAGTAAAAATGATAGGGCCAAATATGCTGCCATTCCGGTCTGTATATCAACGCTATAACCGAATAGCCCCATATTGCCATGCTAAAAACAACTTTTACAATAAATGCAACCCTTTGATTTTCTATACGTCTCATGATGTTTGAAACATATGGAAGACCTACAAGTTGAAGATACATATTGAGTCGACTCATCCCAGCTGCTCTCAACGACATGACTGTAACAGCCAAGGATAATGCTATGCAATATGTGTAGAAGCTGTCTCCATAAGCAGTATTTTCTATATCAGCTGTCCCTTCATCCATGATGTAACTGCTATTATCACAGATTAATCTCAGAAGAAGTAACGCAAAGTACAGTAAAGACACTACGCCTACATTTACGGCATTACCGATCTCAGTGGTAACATATCCTGTTCTGAGACCTAAAATAGAAATCACACTGCTTACGACATTTGTGAGTGTTGCCACCAATGTTATGAGCATTAATAACCACGTTGTGTTCCGTGTATATTCTCTTTTCATCAAAAAAGGGAATATCAGTGCAACAACTGCAGTTTTGTGAAAAAGAGTTGCAAAAGCTATAAGCAAAGCATAGACAATATAGCGTTTTCGTCCATTTAAATCTTCCATTGCCATCAATGCCCAAAGAATAAATCCAACCGCCACAGACTGACGAATAGCAGACATATAGCTTTGATTTGAAAGGAAGTAAAATGTAATTACGCATATACCATAAGTAATTGCATGTCGCTCTATCCACTGTTCTAATGCCCCGTAGCAAAATACCGACGTGATAAATAGCAGGACATGAAATCCAACTAGTGTATCCTGAAAAATATGTGTCAAAAACACATTCAGTGCAACATAGCCGATTTCCATTCGGGTTTCGCCCGCAAAACCACTGTATGCGATTTTCTGGTATGTTCGGTAATATGCAGCCGTATCATTCGTGATATCCATGCCTCGAAATGCGGCCATAAACCCCAACACTAAAAATATCACGCGCAGTATGATTCTATTCAATTCTAATTTTCTATTACCTATGTATACAATTGTGCGATAGATTCCGTTTTGGTAATCCATTGCAACTGATGTCCATAGGAAAAGTACCAGGGCAGCGTAGCCCCCCCAGTATATTCGGACTTACTTTCATACAGTATCTCCTACATCAAATTTTAATTCAACGAACAGACACTCAAATATGCTTTATTGTAGTTTTGAGCGGTTAATTCTATATTAAATTTCTTCGCCATTTTCAAACTTGCATTTTGCATATTGACCCACTCGTTTTTGTGCTCAATAAAATCCACGAGTGCCGCATAGCATGATTGCGAATCAGTTGCTCTTATAAGATATCCCCATTCACACTTACGATAAAGCTCATTTTCGAGCGTCCTCTCCCCAACAGCCTCCCGAAAACTTGGTATATCTGACAACATCATTGGGCGGCCAAGAGAGAATGCCTCCATCATATAAATAGAAAGCCCTTCCCATAACGATGGCATACACACCATATCCGCTCCAGCTGTATAGCTCAAGACATTTTTTCGATCCATCGTGCCAAGAAAATCAATGCAGCTCGATGTAGACCTTTGTTTTAATGTTTGTTCATCCTCGCCTTTTCCAATAATTAGATATTTAGCGTCTGTGCAATACAATCTATTGAACGCATCAATAATTACCGGATAGTTCTTTTGCTCGGTCAATCTTCCAACAGATAGAAAAGTCGTGCCAGTGTGTTTTTTGGGTACTACCTTTCTAATTTCCACGCTATTGATTCCATTCTGTATCACACACATTTTCTTTTGTGGCACATGAAATCTCTCTTTCATTTCCGTTCCTGCCGACTCAGAACACGGAATATACAAGGAAATGCGATGCTTCATCAAATTATATTCCAGTGCATAGTGACTGTACTGTGAATGATACGTCTCTACACACTTCACATTTTGCATTCCAACTGTCGCAATTCCACCAAGCAGAACACTAAGTTTTAGATGAAGATTACATATAGTCGGACTTCCGTCTGTTAATTGCTTGATTGTTTTTCTTAGACGACCAATATAATGAAAAATAGCGTCTTTTTTATTTTTTGCCCCCAAACATATAACTTGAACTCCGTGATCTCGGAGCTTTACTACTTCAGCATTGTCTTTATCTTGAGAATCAAGTATCCCTATTAGAGACACATCGCATCCCTGTTCCTTAAGTGCATAGCAAAGATCGTAAACAAAGCTATTCACACCTCCAGATACTCCAAGGTTATCCATAATATGAATAATCTTCATCCAATTTTCACCTGCCTCACTCCACCGCTATTTTAATCCACCCATCCGGAATCATATATAGATTGCCATACCGCTTCGCCGGGCAGATGTGCATTGCATCTTTATGCTCGTTGAGCCACGATGCCCACCAACTGAAAGTGCTGTTTGCAGCAATAATGTGCTTACAATTTTTCATCAGCATCATTTCATCAATATCAGCATGCTTTGTGTGCAAGCTCACAAAACGGAAGTTTTCTTTTTCTCCAAAGTTCTTCTTAACCCAGTCAATATCATCGGAGAACCAGAAAAGCACTGGGTTTTCCAGATGCTCTGTAACATATTTAAGCGCGTTGTGATAATATTGTTCTCCCAGTAAATAATGATTCGGATTAGGATCATTCTGCGCACTCAAAAAATCTCCCCGGCGCACGTGAACCGCAACCGCCTCACGACCTTGAATTTCAGCAAGAACCGATTCATATTCCGCTTCACTAGGATAATTGGGCGTAAACTGTTTAATCAAATCGGCTTTGTATTCCCTAAAATACTTTTCGCTCTGATAGTACCCATCCAGATAGATATTGGGAGCACTAATAGTAAAGAATTCCGGTACAATATCTGACCTTGTTTCCAGCAAATATTTTGTTTGCTTTCCACACGGAAGAGCCCGCACATTGGCTTTCCGGAGTGTCTTATTTAAGTACTTATTTTTATATGCTTTAACAAGTCCACTCTGATGTTCGACAACATCGCCAAATGTCACATTAAGATATCCCAACTTAAAACCACGGAGTGTCTGCTGCGGAAAAAAAGAGCTATCCAATTTCAACTTTTGATTCATCCTTTTTGCTAAAGCATACCCTGCAGCATACTGAAAAAGCTGATTTCCAAGTCCGCCCTTGATTCTAATAGTTACCACAACTTATCCCCCGTCACTTTCTTGCGCTTCTAATCAGCAACTTTAATTTATACGGCATCAGTGCCTTGAGCTGTCCCTTCACAACAGTCTTTCGATGGTTTTTCAGATACTCTTTCTGAATCTGCTGTCCACTCATCGACTCATATTCTCCGATTCGATTTTGTCGGCTATCCATCAATTTTGAAGGTGCGTTCAGCTGTTTGTTGCAGTGCGCCGCTTGTTCAACTGTCGTTTCCACCCTATCAAGGCTCTCTATTTCATCCAACAGCTGCATTGCGTGCTGGTTATTTACCAGCAACAGAGAGCAGCCGTTTTCAGTCTGTAGCGGAAGATTCAACGCCTCCACGCCCCAATAATCTCCCAGCGTAAAGTCACCCACCCTATTGGTATTTGCATACTTACAGGAGTAGCAGCTTTTTCTGTAGATATCTCCCGACAGGAAATAGGAGTAGTAATAATTATCAAAATCCCGATACGGGATTTTTTTCAGACAATCAGAGGAATCGACGACGACGACGACGCCGCCGCAACTCCATCCCGCATACTCCTTGGACCGAAACCGTAATGCCTTTATTTTGCCGTATCTTTCCCTGGCAAAATCCATGTACTTGTCAAAGTAAGCCTGAGAACCAACTCCATGACACACAATATCTACGGTATAAAGAGTCTCGTAGTCCTTCCCCAAGAAGTTCTTTAAGCCGTCAATCTGGCAAGGAGTCCCGGAGTATAGGACAAATTTCCCCTGCTTCAAATCTTGCTCAACCATCTGATAGGTAGTTCCGGTATCACTTTGCAGGTATTTAGAACTCCGCAGTCCCTCAAAGTCATCCTTGCCGGTTGTCCGGATATGCTTGACCTGCATATCATCCAGCATCGCTGCGCCATATACAATGCCACCTTGTGCAAAGATGGCATCGGCGATGGCAGTAAACGCGCCGCCGCTTGTGCTTTTTGCCAGCACTTCTGTGTCCTTATGAACTGCCGCATACACTTTCTGCTCGACAGGAACCTCGAGTGCCTTATCGGTAGGGCACACTTTTTCGCACAAACCACAATTTACACAGGCATCTTTATCAATTTGTGGATATCGAAATCCAAACTCTCTCTGTGTCCATGAAATGCACCGCTTCGGACAACGCTGAACGCACGCCCCGCAGCCTGTACATTTTTCATAATCAACCGTCAACATACTTTTTCCTCATCACCGGCAGCCAGCAAGTGCATCATCCAAGAACTTCATAGAAGCAGCACGGCGTTCCTGAATTGCGGCATTCACATTAGCAAAATCCACAGATTTGTCTGCAACGCTTTCCATTTCCGAAAAATCCAAAATTGTTCTGTCCAGCAGACCGTATTCCGACAAAAGGAATCGCAGCTTATTCTGATTGCCACGCAGTTTTACAACTGCCGGGGTGTTGCAAATGATAGACATCACGGAACCATGGAATGTATCTGTTACAACAAGGTTTGCATTTTTGATCCATCCCAGTAGCTCAAACGGTGACGCATCAATAGACTTGCACCATTTATGGTAGTAGCCCACTGATACAATCTTCAGATTGTGCTTTTCTGCGTATTTCTTGATATGGTTATATTCTGCTTCATCATTCAAGTTCTTATCATACGAGTAGATAAGAATGTAGTCCTTCATCGGTGGAGTAAAGGATTGCATCTCCTTTTCATATCCATAGAGAATAACCGGATCACATACAAGTGTTGCGTCAATTCCAGCAGTTTTTTTCACAGTATCCATCGAGTTTTGATCTCTCACGGAAACTGCATCCATCCGATGAAGTCCATCTGAAATCATCTTCTGCTGTCCCTGTTTAACGACCTCTTCATACGTCGTAGGGCCAAAGCAACCTGCATAGCTAATAATATGCTTCGTTTTTAATTCGTTACCATACAAAAATGGATTGACACCAATTTCAAGGCTGAACACCTCGTCACTCCCGATTACAGCCAAGTCTCCTGTAAATTCCTCATACTTACCCATCATCGGAATATTGGCGTTCCTAAATTTCCCAAGCGTCCGTTTTTTGCTTACATTATAAAGAATATTTCCTATGCCTTTTTCCATCATGTACTTGGCATAGAAACCAATACTGCCTAGCCCAATTTTATACTTGTTAGCTTGCTGCTGAGAAATGTTCGAGTAACTACGCTCAAACTCAAGAAAACCACACTCATGTCCTTTTTGTTCCAGCACAGTTTTCAGCGCATTGGCCTGCAAAACCGCTCCATGATTATGAACACCATAATAAGTAAGGATTCCAATTTTCATGCAAAAACTCCTCTTTACTTCCTCAGCACTTTCTCAAACATAAACTTTCGCAGCCAATTCGGCGCCAACGATGATCCACTACGAATCACGCAGCTCTTTATGTACTGTCCTTCTCCAATAAAGCCTTGCTGTTTCATAAATTTGAACAACTTGGCCTGCGTCTTGGCGTATTTCCAACCGGCTCTTCTTAAATACATATCCGAGCCAGCTCTCATATGGAGCAGCGGCTCTTGAATGTTGTAACCCTGATATCCTGCCATCAGCATCCGAAGCCAGAGGTAATAGTCCTCCAGTAAGTAGAAATCTTGATAGGAGCCAACTGCTTTGACTGCGGACTTCTTATACATCACACAGGGGTGATTAAACGGATTACGCTTCTTTGCAAACTCTACAATTTCTGCATTCGTCTCCGGCGGCACCCGTTTCGTATCAACGGTGTTCGGATCAGTGGTAAACTCCTCCACAATGCCGGAGCAAATGCTCACTTCCAAATGTGTGTTAAACACAGCAATCTGTTTTTCACAGCGATCCGGGTACGCAATGTCATCACTGTCCATTCGGGCGACCAACTCATTTTTGCAATGCTTGATGCCTTCATTGAGTGCGTTGCCAAGTCCACCGTTCTTCGCAAGGCGGACAACATTCAGAGATTCACCCATCTCCTGCCGCTTTGTAGCAATCACGCTATCTAGCTGTTCGTTCAGCGGTCCATCACATACCAGCACGAAATCATTTGTGGAGAGCGTCTGCGCTTGGATGCTCTCTATCGATTGCTTCAGATATTCTGGCTTTTCCTTGTGATAAACCGACATAAGAACGGAGTATTCTCTGTATTCCACAACACTCATAGTCCCTCTCCGCATATCAAAGATTACAGCCCAGACTCAATCTCAAGGAGTCCGAGCCGTTTATTCCTTATAAAGCTCTACTAATCGTCCTCAGCAGTGTGATCTACACACTGCCGCTATGTCTTGTACCGTTACAATGAACGTTGCTACGTCCATGTTACGGTATCTCCTGCCTTTAGTCCTGGTTCCACTCATCTACGCTACGGTAGCCCCTGCCTTTATTCCAGGTTCCACTCATCCACGCTACGGTAACTCCCTTGCTTTTGCCGGATTCCCCCACACCAATGAGCATCTCTGCGACCATGTGTTTATCATCATCTTGCTCACACCCGACTTGTCATCTCCAAGACCGGGATGAAATCGCAGATGAGGTTATCATTGCTCAGCCCAGATAACGCTATGTGAAAGTCACCACAGTGTCGGTAATATCATCACAGTGCCATCTGGCATAAACCCACGAGCTACAGTCGCATCCATAAAAGTACTTTTTCAGGGCATAAAAGCTTCAATTCACACTCGTTTTGCCCTCTCTCACGCTTGGATTCTCGGCATTTTGCACTACTAGATGCAGTATTTCAGCCCCATGTAGGGCAATTTGCCAACTTTCCAGCTTGACGCTACCGTAAGAGCTGCATTTATGCCCGATTCCACTCTGGAATTTCTTCCAACTTATAGCAGTTCAAAATGTACGAAAACGTCGATATTTAGTTGTTTTCCCCACTCATTGCAGTGGTTTGACCCTCAGAAACTCCCTCGGTGCTTTCCGGCATAAACAGGATCTTCACCGTAGCCAGCATGATCTTCAGGTCCTCGACCAGGCTGGGATGGGCAATATACATCAGGTCCATTTGCAGCTTATCATACGGTGTGGTGTTATATTTTCCGTACACCTGTGCATAACCGGTGAGGCCAGCCTTTGCCTGCAGACGCAGCGCAAACTCCGGCATCTCTTTGCAGTACTGTGCGGCAATCTCCGGGCGCTCCGGGCGAGGACCTACAATGGAAAGATCTCCCTTCAGGATGTTCAGCAGCTGGGGCAGCTCATCCAGGCGGCAGGCACGGATGATATGACCGACCTTGGTGATACGGTCATCCTTGTCACCGGTGGAAAGGCGAGCCACACCGTCCTTTTCAGCATCCACACGCATCGAACGGAACTTCAGAATCTCGAAGGGCTTACCATCCTTGGTCAGACGCACCTGCTTATAGAAGGCGGGGCCGCCATCCGACTTGACTGCAATGGCGGTAATCAAGAACAACGGGCTGAGAACAATCAGTGCAATCAGCGAAAGCACGATATCCATTGCCCGCTTAACGAACAGATACTCCGGCTTTGCCATGTATCGACCGACTCGCAGCACCGGAAGGTGAAGCATATGCATCGGCCAGGCACCACTCATCAGAACATCGCCCACACGAGGAATGATGAACGTATTGATGTCGTTCATCACACAATACTTCAGGATGATGTTGCGCTCATGGCTGTGAACGCCGCTGAGGAATACGGTCTTCATGCCATCCAAAACACTCAGATCTTCCAGGCACTCCTCTACGCTCAGAACTTTTTTCACCTCGTACTTGCTGTCCAGACCGTAGTCCTGGATCAGCTTTTCCATACCACGGCGCACATCATAGACCACGGTGGTAGGCTGCGGAGGGAATGCTTTGTAATACCAGCGATGTGCAACCGCAGACCAGATGCCAGCCATCACAAACTGTCCTGCAATGGCAGCGATTCCCGGCAGAAGATTGCACAGCTTCGTGGCCATCAGGCAGATCACAATGTAAAAGATCCCGTCCGTCGCCATCGCCGCCAGGACCTGACCGTACATCAGCTCGGAAACTCGCTGCATGGACATCCAGAATGCATCATAGGTCTTGCCCAGCAGAATAAACAGCACCGCATATAGGCCCAAAATAACTGCATGGCCCTGCCAAGTTCCATCCAGCGGTGTTTTTGCCGCATAGTACCAGACCCAGCAAGCCGCAAACGGAAGTGTGATCATCACCACATCCAATACCTTTACGAGTCTCAACATTACATCGTGCCGAATTTTTGTCATAATTCCCTAACTACTCCTTTGTTCTCGATTCAACGCTTCCGGCTCTTTTTACCGCCATTTTGAGGACCATGAAGCCGCTTGCCCCGACATTTTCGTCGTTATCCACTTCCAGGCAAATAAAAACCCCGGGCGACAGATTCGTCCAGGGTCATTTCAAATGCGATGCGGCCACACTGTTTTGGCAGGTTTCATCTGCCTGTGTCATTAGAGGTCCCGTGGGGCACTTTCTTGCGCTGCTCAGGCTGCAAGCTAGCCCTCCCGAGCCAAAATCAGGAAGTTATTGTACCATCGCTTTCAATCAGGCGGTTTCTTGCTGGTTATGTACAATCGCAGAGACCGTCGGGTTATCCCCAGCCGCAACTCCAGGGGCACCTTTCATCCCCGTGGGAAAAGATGCCATGACTCCTTGGATCTTTTTCTCATCACAACCACTATTCTACCATAAATCCCATTATGTTACAAGATTTTGCGGTAGGTTTGTGGTTCAGACGCCTCCAAAAAAGGGTCCGTAAAATCAGGTTTTTTCTATATTGTATCCAAGATTCTCCAATATTGTCTTTCCACCTGCAAAAAAGCCGGCTCTACGCCTTAATTTTCTGGTTCTACCCTCTCTTCTGTAAAGGGCACCTGTCTATTTTTGACCTGTGCTGGGGAGATTTTACAACTCCCCCTTCCTACTATTTTGGACGCCTATTTCAGATTTTTAACCACCCCCCGGGGTCCGTAGAGGGGAAAAAACTTTCTCCACCCCGTATAGGAATTGTTGCCCTCTCTCCTCCACCGGGAGCCGGGTAACAATCACAGGGGGCACCCTATTCCATGGACAGGGAAACAGGCAATCAAGGCACCACCACCCCAGAGCCCCACAAGATTTTCCATAACCCCTCTTATAAGCACCAGCAATTGGACACATATTCCGTTATCTTATTGTCAGACCCCAGGTTCCATGGCAGGCCGGAGGTCCTGTTTCACAAAGCAAAGAAGGCCAGCGGTGGCGTTCCACACGATCGTAAGGCGAAGGACCAGGTGTATTCCAACGTCAGACCAGGCCCTCTGCCCAGTAGGAATTTCCAGGGGAAAAGCTGCATCAAAAGCAGATAGTGCGCCACCAATGTCCCACTCTAGCAGGGCTCTCTTGGGTATGTACTGTTTGGTACAGGGTCAAAGTTGTCGTGTATTGCGACTTCCTTTATATATAACTAAAAGGCAGCTTGGCGCATTTTTTGCTAGTTATATATATACGTTATACCAAATTTTGCGCCATCAACTATAGTCACTGTTTCATCAACGTCCAGAAAGTTTTATTGCGATTCTCATTTCTCCTATTCTCTCTATCACTTACAATCTTAACACCATAACATGGAAGGAATTTATTCAAACCCATCTGACCCGGCTCTCTCCCTTGATATCTTTCAATATAGCCAAAACTCATAATTTTTTCTGTCATTTCCTCTGAATCCATTGGTTGATTCAGGTGTGCATAGAGCCAATCCTCCAAATCCTTGAACCGATACGCTTTGATGGGTTGGTGCAAGTTAAACATCGCATACTTCATAAATGACCCCGGATAATTCATTGAGCTCATCATGTCATCAAGCGTTTCGATATCGTGTTCTACCTGTTGAACCCCCAGCGGATTGATATGGTATCCATTGACTACATTGTGTTCCAAAATTTTACTCTTATCGATTCTCTTCTGAATCACTTCCGGAGCGTCACTGTGCAGGTATTTATCAAATTCTTCTTCACCCGCCATGTACGCCTGCGCTGGCAAATACTTGTTCAATAACATGCTGCGAAACTTTTTCAACCCACTGTTTGTGCCCCAGTACCAGTCAAGACTATAATCCCTGAAATAAACAGTACAGGTGTCATCTGCATCCAAGGAACGCTTGCGTCCGAGCGACTGAGCTATTTCCAGAGGATTCCATTGGTCGATAAAAATATGCTTCACACCCCGATCTTTCAACCCGATTCCCACACCCATAGCCTTTGTCGTGAACAGAATATCCTTTAGCTGCTGACCATCCTTTATGCAGACCGACAAATCGCTGTACTTTTTCCGATATCTTTCGTTGAAAGGTGAACAATAATAGGCGGCTGTGTCGCCAAATATTGTTTCCATTTCAGCCAGATCATCACCAAGCTCCACGAACACGATCGCTTTTTCACCCACTGGAAGGCGTTTCAAAATTGTCACCAGATTGTGTCGGGCATAGAAATAGGCGGCTTTGACGTACTCATAGTGTTGTGGCAACCTATAGATCCGTTCAAGCTGCGTTGGACCGCCTTTTTCTTCCAGAAGTTTCCAAGTATCCCGCCCGGTCGCACTCATATAAATCACGGTATGATTTTTCTCTGCCTGTAGGAGGGTATCAAATGAATAGTGTGTATTGATGTTGAAGGCTGAGAACTCGGACCAGTAGTGGCATTCATCCGCAATGATAATTCGATGTCTGTCCAATAGCTTCTGAAGGCTTCTATGATCGGATGCATCTCCTTTACAGAGCTGCTCAAGTTTCTGGTAGGTTATAACGGTTAAGACCTCTTCATACAGATTCCATTCCTCTTCCGAAGCATCGCCGAACACTGTCAAGTATTCTTCCCTGCGTCGGTTTTCCAGATCTTCATGCAAAAGCGTCAATGGGCAAAGCATAAGGATCAGGTTGTCACAATTTCCCTCCAAAAATTGATCAACCGCCCATCCAGCCATCTTCCGGATAACGAATTCACTCTTGCCCCGTCCGGTCCCCATATCCAGAAGGACTCTTCCATTTCCCCAATGCTGGAACGCATCACCGATCAGCTCCGAGGCATACGCCCACCGTTCCTCCGCCGCCGGGGCGTCCTCTCCTGTCTGTCCTAATGGCACAATTGCTTCTTGGGGCACCACCTCCACCTCTGGCACACCCTGTACGGTTCCATCCCCAGCGTTCTCCCATGCTGTCAGGGTCCCTACCGCATCTGGCACGTTCCCCTCTGCAGTGTCCGGATCATCGTCCGGTGGGCCATCCGGCGCAGTGTCTGCTTCCCTCCCTGGCACATTTCCCTCTGTGGCGTCCGGGACATCGTCCGGCATCGTGTCTGCAGTTCTTTCTGGTGCATCGTTGCTCGGCACAGCCTCCAACATACCGCCCATTGAGGTGTCCAACACATCAGCTCGCACAACGTCCTGTGGAGCGTCCGGCAAGTCCTCCCATACCGTGTCCTGTGGGGTGTCTGGCCTCCTCTCCGGTTCTATGGTGTAGAGATCACCCTCGGCGGCTTGCTCTGTGGCATGGCTGGCCGCCCTCTGTGCCTCCTGCTCCGCCCACTTTTCCTCTGGAGTCATTCTATTCCAGCACAGAAATCTGTCTACCTCCTCTAAGGACTCCTGCACGGTCATCGTCTTTGGGTCCTTGGAGGGGTGAAATTCCGGCTCGTCCTCCTGGGGCACCATCAGATGATCAAAGACACCGCCAGGCGTCACTGGTTTCTCTATAGCCGTCTTCATTGCGTCTGGTCCTCCTATAATAATAAGGCGCACAGCCCAGCCATCTTGCCAGACCATGCGCCGGTTGGTATGCGCCTGCCCATAAAAAATCTCTGTTCAAACGCCTTGTTCTGTGATATTATAGGAATGAGAATGAACATCACACATCATTCCCGTTCCTATAGCCGCTTTACCTGGTCGCAACAGGTAAGGCGGTTTTTTGTTTGCCTTGGATCATATTCCCGGCACCTCATTGCCCTTGTGCCCTTCAAGCCCAACGCGCATCTCCGGGGTCAGCGTTCTGGTAAACTCCAAGTATGCCTGGACCCCCAGTACTACTGCGTATTGCTCTGCTTGGACCATCAGCTCTGCCGACAGCCCTGCGATCCTGTTCTTGTCTGTCACATCGACCGGCAGGTCATCCAGTGCCTTCTCCAGCGCATCTGCGGCCTTCACCAGCGGCTCACACAGCTCCCGTGTCTGCCGTGGGATGATCAAATATCCTTCTTCGCCCAACGACACACCCAAAATGTCCACGCTACAGGTCTTGTTGTCCATCATAAATGTCCTCCTTATCCTTTACATTCCACGCCATCGTGCCGCCCGTGGGTTCACAAACTCCGGCTTGAAGGTCACAGTGGGGAAATTGGCATCCATATAATTTCCAAACTCTTCCGTTGCCGCCTCTTCATCGTAATCGGCCAGTGCATCCACCGTTTCCAGTGCCTGCAGCAGACGAATGCGTCCCCTATCCCGGTCATGCCCCATCTGCACAAGCTCGCTGTCGGTCAGTTCATTGCAAAGCCGATACGCAGCAGCGATATAGCTCCTCAGCACAGGCTTTGATTGGAGCGTCACCTCATAGTAGACCGTCTCATCGAGTTCCTCCTGATCAAAATCCCCGATGCCGCAGCAGATTTCCAATTCGGGGTTGCCCTCTACGTCCAAGGTAGGCGTAATGGCCACACCCGTACCATCGCAGAACCGCATCGTGATGCCTTTGCCGATTGTGGAGTCCCTTTTATCCGGACAGATGCATCCATCCGCCGGGGTCGTTTTTCCGGACAGCACTGCATTCAGAATAAGTGCTGCCTCCTGCTCTTCTTCAGGTGCTTCGGCATGGACCTCGGCACCCTCTAAGTAGATATCCACCATAGTTTTATTTCTCCTGCCTGATCCATCAAAAAATCCACTCGTCGTCCAGATCGTCCGCCAAGCAGTCCTCTTCCATAGCGACGCATCCTTCCAACCCATAATTCTCATCGGTTTCAGCGCAGTCGTCGGCTTCCAGCTCCCCTTCCAGTGCGCTTCTCATTACACGGCAGCCCAGCTCAAACCCCTTCATAAAGCAAAATTCCATTCCCCTGTGTGCTGCTTCTACAGACAGACGGCAGATATCCGACAGGACGCTCTGCGGCATATGTGCTACCTGTGCATAGTTTACCAGATAGCTCTCAAATGCGTTTGCGGCTTCCCTGAGTTCCGCCGACTCTCTGAGGTTCACCAGATCACTCAGGCCCACATAGATGTTCTCCTCATCGTCAAACAGGTTCTCTTTTACGTTATTTTTAATCATTTTATAGCTCCTTTTCATTAAATATCGTTTTCGAATGCAGGCTTATTTCCAGTGCGATGCTCACCTTAGTCATAATTCGAGACCCACTGGTACACCTCCCCGACAGTCTCCTCTGTCACACATCCGATCAGCAGCTCCGGCTCTCCCTCCTTATTCAAGAAAGGCTCGATCCGCAGCGTTGTGCCGTCGTCCAGATTGATCAGCACCCCCTTGCACATGGGCGCATGGTAAAAACAGGGCCAGATGCACATCTCCGTGTCGGTCGTTTTTCCAGCCAGCATGATGTTGAGCACCGTCTCTGCGGACTGCTCCTCTTCACGGCTCTCGGGCAGAAAATTTCCACCATTAAAGTAAAGTTCTAGCATATAGTCCCTCCTATTTATGCACAATTGTTTCCGTTCTTCAGAGCCAGGTCCAAAGCATCGTCTGCAGAGCTGATAGACTCCAGCAGCCCCTGGACCTCACTCTTCAGCCGCCAGAATTCGCCGCACAGCTGCTCCCACTCCGTCAGCTTCTCGCCTGCGACCCCCTCTCGGAGCCCACGCCTCACAGCTTCTGCCAACGCCTCCTCCAGACTGGTGTGGTAGGTACAGACATCGTACTCCAGCTTGCCGTCACCTTTTACATGAGCTTTTTTCAGCATATAACACACGCCGCTTGCGTCCAGATAGTAGTTGTCGAAGATCTTTAGCATAAAATGCCTCCATTATTTTTTACCATTGTTTTTTCAGGCGATACACGGCCCAGGCTCTACGAGCTATCCATCCTGTGCTCCCTCCTCGATTTGTTGTATTTTAAGACGGACCAGTCAACTGCCCCCCAGTGACCCGGGAATCAGTCCAACCAATCACCTATCAGGGCTATGGGATTTTAGCTGCAGCAGCACATCCCGTGTAGTCCTTGCGGAGGCAACACCTCGCTACCTCGTCCTCGGGTACAGATTCAGCCCTCTCCCCATGATGGCATCTCCTTTCTTAAAAAGTTGGTCCGAAACGGACTCTTGCGAGATTCTCATATCGGTCATCCACGCAGCGTAAGTATACTCCCAACCAGTACCCATGTCAAGAACTTTTTCAAAAATAACTATCCAAATTGAGAATTTGTTAGTATTGCCAATTCTCGTTATTGGTTTTTATTCATTTTCTCTTTCTGTCAATATTGACATTTTAGAATTTCGTAGTATTATATATACATCTATTAGAAAGGAGTGTTTCGAAATGCGCGTCGGTCAGAACATCAAGACGATTGCAGAAGCCAAGAGGATTTCCATCAAAGAACTCAGCCGCATGGTCGGCATCCCCTATACCACCTTGTATAATATGGTGAATCGCAACACCGATCGGTTCGACCTCGGTCTGCTGGAGGACATTGCACACTCTCTTGACGTACCCATTGGAGCACTACTGGAATCGGGAGAGCTATCCTTAACCGAGATTTTGGGCAGCCATTATTCTCCATCCAGCAACGGAGCCCTCTCCAAGCACCGCCCACCCGAACACGAATCCGAAGATTCACAAGATACCGGCAATCATCTTCCTAACAACACTGAAACGGACAATTCTATTCCGTTTGATATAGGTGACAAAAGATACGATACTTTGTGCAATTTCGACCGGCTAAACGCTCTCGGGAAAGAAGTCACCATAAAACTTCTGCTTACCATAAGGGCCCATCAGTTTGATGGGGATCTGCGGCGTCAATTCATCTTCCTGCTGAAGCATTCCAATAATAAGGCCGTCTATCAGTTGAATCAGGCTCTTGCGAATCTTGTCTTTATAGACAGCTTCAACGATCAATACGCCACCCCCAGTTCCATCGAACTCCTCAAACTCTTAGACCAAGAAATCGACTGATCTTACACCTCCGTTACTCTCTCCGCAGAGCAATGGGGGTATTTTTATGCCCATCTATCAAAAAAGCAGCTCCACCATACCCGGCGGAACTGCTCCTTAGCACCCGATCTTCTGTTCTTTTACAGGTTCATCAAGGGGCTGGTCTGGGTGCCCCGGTCCACAATGTCCTTATCCTTGATGCCCAACAGATACCGCTGGGTGATCATGATATTGACGTGCCCCATCAGGCGAGAGACACTGTACAGGTCCAGGCCATTCTTCAGCTGCATCTGAGCGAAGGTATGGCGGCAGGTGTGGGGGCTGACCCGTACCGAGGAGGAGACTCCCACTTCCTCTGCAGCGTGCTTCAGCATCCGAGCAACTGCTTCATCCGTGAGGGGCCTGCCTGTTTTGCTGAGGAAAAGGTTTCTGTGGCAGGTGGGGTATTCTTTCCGGTAGCCATCCCGGAGCGCACAGTATTTGATGAGCTGCTTGGACAGTGCCGGAGATTTAGGCACCACACGCTCCTTGCCGCCCTTGCCATGCTTCACCAGAATGTAATCCGGTTTGATGTCCTCGGGCTCCATCAGGATCATCTCATTACAGCGCATCCCTGTGTCAAACAACAGCATGATGATGGTCTTGTTCCGCACCTCCAGAAAGTCCTTTCCGTCGTAGAACTGGATCATCCGCTTCATTTCTGCTGCGGTAAAGGTATCAATGATGGTCCGGGGCTGCCGCAGTGGCTTCACCTTTTTGGCCGGGTTATCTCGCTCCTCCAAATAGCCCTCCTCCACCAGATAATTGAACCAGGTGCACCAGACCTTCAGCAGGTCGTTGATGTACCGGGGCGTATTGCCTGCATCCTGCTTTTCCTTCATCAGGTCCCGAAGGTGCCGTGGGCGCACATTCTCCAGTTCTGTGATCTGCTTCCGTTCCAGAAATTCCAGCAAGAACCGGGTAGATGCCCGATAATTCCGCAGAGACCCCTTTGCCAGGTGGCGGCATTCGCAGTCATACAAAAATTCGTCTCGAAGCTCTTTCAAACACATAAAAAAAACACCCTTCCTTTTGCGGCGGACCACAAAAAGAAGGGCGAAAAATTCCTAGATATGGTTGTCGTACCTAGTCAGGCTTGTTCGTAGTTGAACAAGACAAACTCCGGCAGACAAATCAGGCGATTTTTAACGACAGAACGTCATCAGCAGTTCTCAGCGAAGTACTTGATGGTACGGACCATCTGAGAGGTGTAGGAGTTCTCGTTGTCGTACCAAGACACGACCTGGACCTGGTAGGTGTCGTCGTCGATCTTAGCGACCATGGTCTGGGTAGCGTCGAACAGAGAGCCGTAACGCATGCCGATGACGTCGGAAGAAACGATCTGGTCCTCGTTGTAGCCGAAGGACTCAGAGGTAGCAGCCTTCATGGCAGCGTTGATGGACTCAACGGTAACGTCCTTACCCTTGACAACGGCAACCAGGATGGTGGTAGAACCGGTGGGAACGGGCACACGCTGAGCAGAGCCGATCAGCTTGCCGTTCAGCTCAGGGATGACCAGGCCGATTGCCTTAGCAGCGCCGGTGGTGTTGGGAACGATGTTCTGAGCACCAGCACGAGCACGGCGCAGATCGCCCTTGCGCTGAGGACCATCCAGGATCATCTGGTCGCCGGTGTAAGCATGAAC
>ENA-ORCN01000068-ORCN01000068.1-human-gut-metagenome-genome-assembly--contig:-NODE-68-length-77968-cov-12.983297_pt1 | contig 77968 bp, 61 predicted proteins | sample MGYA00242984_ERZ507984 | MGnify/ENA primary metagenome ERZ507984 (study PRJEB26167, sample SAMN06115395) | human gut metagenome | host: Homo sapiens | place: China:Hubei | collected 2016-05-19 | study... | reverse complement strand
CTTTATAATCGACATGTAGCTTTTTCTTGTGCTGATGGAGGGGTATGGAGCGAAGCGGTGCAACCTTTGGCAGATCATCGTATACTTAATAATAATCCGTCATTACAAATTCAACAGTTGGAGGGCAAACGTATTCCTGACTCTCAACAGTGTGATGAAAGAAGTCGTATATTGTTGGATCATTGGGCTTCGTGGAATAGTTATCGTTTATCTCAGCTTACGCCTGATGCTTTTTCTATTCGTAAACGTGCTAATGATGATAATCCTTGGATCGGAACTTTTTCGGGATCACGTAGTGAGGGATATGCTTTTGTTGGTGATATAACAGGTGGTTTAGGGATTTGTTTACATGATTTTTGGCAATCATATCCATCGACTATTGAGATATCAGATGCAAAAAGTGAAACAGCTGTTCTTACTGCTTGGTTGTGGAGTCCTGAAACGGAACCGATGGACTTGAGACATTACGATAATGTGTCTCATACATTAAGTGCTAGCTATGAGGATGTTCAAGAAGGAATGAGTACTCCTTATGGTATATCTCGTACCTCTACCCTTACTTTTATTCCTCAAACAGGATATTCCGGGAGAAAAAATTTTGCCAATTGTGCAAAGGAGCTTACCGGAATGGGAGTTTTGTTACCGACTCCTGAATATTTGCATAAACAGAAAGCTTTTGGAATATGGAGTCTTCCTGATCGTAGTACTGCGTTTCGAACTTGTGTAGAGGAATATTTGGATGCATATATTGATTTTTATAAAAAGGCCATTGAGCAAAATAAGTGGTATGGTTTTTGGAATTATGGTGATGTTATGCATTCTTATGATTACAATCGTCATACTTGGAGATATGATGTTGGAGGTTTTGCTTGGGATAATACGGAGTTAGCTTCGAATATGTGGCTATGGTACAATTTTTTACGTACGGGGCGTGCTGATATATGGTGTATGGCAGAAGCAATGACTAGGCATACTTCAGAGGTGGATGTTTATCATATTGGCCCTAATGCTGGATTAGGAAGTAGGCATAATGTGAGTCATTGGGGATGTGGTGCTAAAGAGGCTCGTATTAGTCAGGCAGCTTGGAATCGTTTTTATTATTATTTGACTACTGACGAACGGTGTGGAGACTTGATGACTGAAGTAAGAGATGTTGATCAGAAGTTATATACATTAGATCCTATGCGTTTGGCACAGCCTCGTAGTAAATATCCTTGTACCGCTCCAGCCCGTATTCGAATAGGACCAGATTGGTTGGCTTATGCAGGTAACTGGATGACGGAGTGGGAACGTACAGGCAATCTTAAATACCGTGACAAGATTTTGGCAGAGAAAAAAATAATCTGGGAAAGTAAAGAAAACGGTTTCTTTTCAGCACATTTTTCAGAAGCAGGTGACTTGAAAAAATGTGGACTTTATGAAATCAGAGAGCAACAGGTGTTTTGTGATATAATTGGAGGGCAGGAGCATCTGGTCATTTGTGGCGGTGGTCACGTATCGGTGCCGGTGATCAAAATCGGGATTATGCTTGGATGGAAGGTCACGGTTCTTGAAGATCGTCCGCAGTTTGCCGATCATGCCAGAAATGCGGGTGCAATGGAAGTGATCTGCCAGCCGTTTGAAGATGCCCTGGATCAGATCGAAGGAGACAAGGATACGTATTTTGTTGTACTGACCAGAGGTCACAGATATGATCAGGTTTGTCTGGAGAAGATCGTTGGGAAGGAACATGCTTATATCGGAATGATCGGAAGCCGGCGAAGAAGTGCGATGGTAAAGCAGAATCTGATTGAAAAAGGATGCAGCCAGGAAGTAATCGGCGAGATAAAAAGTCCGATTGGTCTGAACATCGGTGCTGAGACACCGGAGGAGATCGGTGTGGCGATCATGGCAGAGATTATCGAAGTAAAGAATCAGAACAAGAGAGTCTGCGGTTATCCGAAAGACTTGCTGGAAGCAATCTTGGATATCGTTCATCCGGGAAAGAAGATGCTTGCAACGATCATTACAAGAAAGGGTTCTGCACCAAGGAATGTGGGATCCAAGATGCTGATCCTGGAAGACGGCAGCTGTGTTGGAACCATCGGAGGCGGATGTATGGAGGCAGAGGTTTTAAGAAAAGCGAGAGTCATGATGCATGAAAATAATACAGGACTAAAGACAGAATATGTGGATATGACCGGAGATGATGCGGAGGAAGAAGGCATGGTCTGCGGCGGTACGATCGAGGTGTTACTGGAACCACTCTGGAATTAAGAAAGGATGGAAAAGGCTGTGAGAGATTCTTATGGACGAACAATTGAATATATGAGAATTTCAATCACAGACCGCTGTAATCTGCGATGCAGGTACTGCATGCCGGATGGCGCAAAGTGGATTCCTATGTCAGAAATCCTGACTTATGAGGAGATTGAACGAATCTGCAGGGAGGCTGTCCGGATCGGGATTACCAGGTTTAAGATTACCGGGGGGGAGCCTCTGGTCAGAAAAGGATGCGCAGATCTGATCCGGATGATCCGGCAGATTCCGGGCACAGAAGAAGTAACAATGACGACAAATGGGGTTCTTCTGGGTGAGAATCTGGAAGATCTTCTTGCAGCGGGGCTGGATGCGGTGAATATCAGTCTGGATACACTGATTCCGGAAAAATATCAGGAGATTACCGGGGCAGATGAACTGGAAAGAGTCAGAAAATCCATTTTCATGGCAGAAAAAAGCGAGATCCGGGTAAAGATCAACACGGTCCTGCAAAAAGGAGTCAATGATGAGGAATGGAAAAGTCTGGCAGAGTTGGCGAAAAAGAACAAGCTGGATGTCCGTTTTATTGAATTGATGCCGATTGGACAAGGAAGAGCAGAGAATGGCATTTCCGGTGCCTGGGTGCTTGGAAAACTGAAAGAAGCTTATGGGATAGAAGGAGAGTTTTATCCGTTAGAGGGACGGTTTGGGAACGGACCTGCTGTGTATTATCAACTGCCTGGTTTTCAGGGGAAAATCGGTCTGATCAGTGCATTGCATGGAAAATTCTGTGACAGATGTAACCGGATCCGGATGACATCAACCGGAAAGTTAAAAGCGTGTCTGTGCTATGCAGATACTATCTCCGTTTTTGAGGCAGCAAGACACGGATCGGAAGAAGAAATCCGGAAATGTCTCGAACAGGCGATCCGTGGAAAACCGAAGATGCATCATTTTGAGGAGCAGAATTTTATTACAGAACAGAAAAATATGTCACAGATCGGAGGATAAACATAAAAATGGGAAGACTGAAGGGAATCTGCATCAGTGAAAAGAGAGGAACCGAAAAACATGAGGTTCGTGAAGCCATGGTCAAAATGGACTGGGGGATTGAAGGAGATGCGCACGGTGGTAAATGGCATCGTCAGATCAGTCTGCTTTCCGATGAAAAGATTCAGGAATTTCGTGCAAAAGGGGCAGAAGTTGCGTATGGTGCATTTGGTGAAAATCTGATCGTGGAGGGATTTGATTTTCGCGCGCTTCCGGTTGGAACAAGATTTCATATCGGAGATGTGGTACTTGAGATGACACAGATTGGAAAAGAATGCCACAGTCATTGTCAGATTTATAAGAGAATGGGTGACTGCATTATGCCAAGAGAGGGCGTTTTTGCAGAAGTCGTCACCGGAGGTCATATCAAAGTAGGAGATGAAGTTGTCATGGAACAGGTGAAAAGTGACCGTCCATTTTCAGCGGCAGTTATTACTTTAAGTGATAAAGGGGCTGCCGGAGAACGAGAAGACAAAAGCGGACCCATGATTGTCGAAATGTTGAAAGATGCCGGATATGATATTAAAGAAACGATTTTATTACCGGATGAGCAGAAAAAATTGGAAAAAGAGCTGATCAGACTGGCTGATCAGAGACAGCTTAATGTGATATTTACCACCGGAGGAACAGGATTCTCCGAGCGGGACCGGACACCGGAGGCGACGGTAAATGTCTGTGACCGGATGGCAAACGGAATAGCAGAGGCAATCCGGAATTATTCGATGACGATCACAAAGCGTGCTATGTTCAGCAGAGCTGTATCAGGTATCCGAAAAAAAACGCTGATCATCAATCTCCCGGGAAGTCCCAAAGCAGTACAGGAAGCACTGGAGTTTCTGCTTCCTGAACTTGGACATGGGCTTGGAATCCTCCGGGGAACAGAAGGCGAATGTGCCAGAAAATAAAGAGGTTAAAAATCATGAGTGGATTTACACATTTTAACGAAGATGGTAATGCAGTGATGGTAGATGTGGGGGAAAAGGCTGAGACAAAAAGAGAAGCACTTGCATCCGGGGTGATCCGCATGTCGGAAGAATGCTTTCAGAAAGTAAAGGAAGGCAGCATGAAAAAAGGAGATGTTCTTGGCGTAGCAAGAATTGCCGGGATCATGGGTGCAAAAAAGACAGCAGAACTGATTCCGCTGTGCCATCTGTTAAACCTTACCAAAGTCGAGATTGATTTTGAATATCTGGAAGAAGAGCATGGGATCCGGGCAATCTGCCACACGGCATGTACTGGCAGGACCGGTGTGGAAATGGAAGCACTGACTGGGGTAAATACCGCTCTTCTTACAATCTATGATATGTGCAAGGCGGTTGACCGGGGAATGGAGATCAGAGAAATCCATCTGCTTGAAAAGTCCGGTGGAAAAAGCGGGAAATGGGTACGTTAAACGTATTTTAATTTCTGGTAAAAAAAGTAAATATCTTCAACGATTAACAGTTGAAAAAACACGGCTGATGGTCTATAATAGGCTTTAGAAAACCTGGAATGTTCGAGACTTCCGTATTTTTGAACCTACAATACTTTAAACGGGATTCTTATATCTCTGTAATATGTCAGGCCCTCATTGCGCAGGGGAAGGCAGAAAAGCAGATGCGGTCGCCCACCTAGCGGAGTGCTAGGAGTCAAAAAACGGAAAACGGCATTTCGGGGGACTACAAAAGATAAAGGACAGTTGCGAGAGCAACTGTTTTTTTGGGTTTTCAAAGAAGTGAAAATGTGATAAACTATTTTGAAAAATGAAACTGCCGATAAGATAAATGGAGTTATTATATGATGAAAACGATAAACAAGATTCGGGAAATTACAGGGCAGGTGTCACAAAAGCATGTGGGAGCATACGCGGCCCAGTCTGCTTATTTTTTTGTGCTGAGTATGATCCCGATTATTTTGCTGCTTCTTGCTATCATACAATATACTCCGGTGACAAAAGCAGATGTTATGACTGCAGTGGTAAATTTGTTTCCGGAGACAAATATGCAGGATTTTATGGTTGGCATTGTAAATGAAGTATATAACCAGTCGAAGACGGTCATTCCGATCACTGCGATTGTAGCACTGTGGTCAGCAGGTAAAGGAGTACTTGCGGTTAGTACAGGACTGAACTGTGCATATGAGCTTCGTGAGACACGAAATTATGTATTTTTAAGAATCCGGGCATCCATCTATACGATCCTGTTCATTGCAGCAATTGTGATGGCTCTGGTACTTTCTGTGTTTGGTAATAATATCAGTATTTTTATATATCACAAAATTCCGTTTCTTGCGGAGACGACGGATATGATCATGCGTTTGAGAACAGTGATTTCATTTGTTGTTATGACTGGAATTTCGCTTCTGGTATATCACTTTTTGCCGAACCGAAAGCTTCCGTTCCGGGATTTGATTCTGGGATCTATTTTCTGTTCTCTGGGATGGCTGGTGATCTCGTTTGTTTTTTCAATGTATCTGACAATCTTCAAAGGATTTTCCGGTCTGTACGGAAGTATGACGGCGATCATTCTTGTGATGCTGTGGCTGTATTTCTGTATGTATGTGATGCTGCTGGGAGGGCTTATTAACTGTATCTGGGTAGATGCAAAGCGGGATATCCTGGAAAAGGATTAGTTCTGCAAAAAGCAGCATCCAGGTTCCGGAATATGATTTTGCGTAGATAAACGGTGAATCTATCGGATAAAACCGCTTGACATAAAAAAATCATATGTTACAATAATTAAGTATATGACATATCATAAAAGCAATGACCGTGTAAGTAGTGAACTGTTTTCCGACAGAGAAGGAGAATCCCCGGCTGTAAGTTCTCCCCGGTTCAGGCAGGAAACGAATTTCCCACGTGAGCTGCGTTTTTGAAAATAAAGTAGAAAACGACGTCCCTGCACGTTACGCAGTCCGAGTGCCTGTTATTCAAATAGCAGGAAACAGGGTGGTACCGCGATTTATCTCGTCCCTTTTTAGGGGCGATTTTTTTATATATTAGGAAAGTGTTCTTTCCTAATATATAAAAACGCTCCGCGAGGATGTGCACTGCGGCGTATAAGGAAGATGTCACAAGCGATCGCCGCAGGTGCCAGAATGTGCCAAGGCACATTCTTTTTTCTTCCACAGGAAATTTTATTTCCTGTTATAGTCGCAAATGAATAGCCAAAACAAGTTTTAAGGAGGATATCATGAAAGAAAGACTTGAGAGCATCAAACAGGAAGCCATTAAGCAGATCCAGGCTTCTGATGTACCGGAGAAATTAAATGATGTACGTGTCAAATTCCTTGGTAAAAAAGGAGAACTGACAGCCGTATTAAAAGGAATGAAAGATGTAGCTCCGGAAGAACGTCCGAAGGTAGGACAGCTTGTGAATGAGACAAGAGCTGCTATCGAAGAACTTCTTGATGAGACAAAGAAGAAAATGGATGCTGCAATCCGTGAAGAAAAATTAAAACAGGAAGTTATTGACGTAACACTTCCTTCCAAGAAAAATACAGTAGGTCATCGTCATCCGAATACGATCGCTCTGGAAGAAGTAGAGCGTATCTTCATCGGTATGGGATACGAAGTTGTGGAAGGACCGGAAGTAGAATATGACCTTTACAACTTTGAAAAACTGAATATTCCTGCAGATCATCCGGCAAAAGATGAACAGGATACATTCTATATCAACAAAGACATCGTGCTTCGTACCCAGACATCACCGGTTCAGGCACGTGTGATGGAACAGGGCAAGCTCCCGATCCGTATGATCGCACCGGGACGAGTATTCCGTTCTGACGAAGTGGATGCAACCCATTCACCATCCTTCCATCAGATCGAAGGACTGGTAATCGATAAAAATATTTCCTTTGCTGACTTAAAGGGAACTCTGGAAGTATTTGCAAAAGAACTTTTCGGACCAGATACCAAGACAAAATTCCGTCCGCATCATTTCCCATTCACAGAGCCAAGTGCAGAAGTAGACGTATCATGCTTCAAGTGTGGCGGAAAAGGCTGCCGTTTCTGTAAAGGATCAGGATGGATTGAAATCCTCGGCTGTGGTATGGTTCACCCACACGTACTCGAAATGTGCGGAATCGATCCGGAAGAATACACTGGATTTGCATTCGGAGTAGGACTTGAAAGGATCGCCCTTCTCAAATACGAGATCGACGACATGCGCCTCCTCTACGAGAACGATATCAGATTCTTAAAGCAATTCTAGTGAGCACACAATGAAAGGAAGCACGAGCGAAGCGAGTATTTACTTTCATGTGCGAACGGTACGACAAAATCAAAGAGCAGCGCGGAGAGCTGCGGCAGCAACGAAAGCTGCTGGATTTTGGAGTCTGAATAAGGGAAATTTATAAACAAATCAGAAGGAGATATAAAATGGATACTTCATTATCATGGATTAAAGCGTATGTTCCGGAACTTGACGTAACAGCGCAGGAATATACAGATGCAATGACTCTTTCCGGAACAAAGGTAGAAGGTTTTACAAAGCTGGATGCTGATCTGGATAAGATCGTAGTAGGACAGATTGAGAAAATTGAGAAACATCCGGACGCAGATAAACTGATCATCTGTCAGGTAAATGTAGGAACAGAGACCGTACAGATTGTTACAGGTGCTCCGAACGTAAAAGAAGGAGACAAGGTACCGGTTGTTCTGGATGGCGGACGCGTTGCAGGCGGACATGAGCCTGGACAGAGAGTAGAAGGCGGAATCAAGATCAAAAAAGGAAAACTCCGTGGAGTCGACAGCTACGGAATGATGTGTTCCATCGAAGAACTTGGTTCAGACAGAAATATGTACCCGGAAGCACCGGAATATGGAATCTACATTTTTGATGATGACGCAGTTGTCGGAGAAAGTGCAGTAAAGGCACTCGGACTGGATGATGTCGTATTTGAATACGAGATCACCTCCAACCGTGTAGACTGCTTCAGCGTGATTGGTATCGCAAGAGAAGTTGCAGCTACATTCCGCAAAGAATTCAAGCCACCGGTTGTAACATCAACCGGAAATGATGAAGATGTCAATGATTACATCAAAGTAAAAGTAGAAAATACAGACCTTTGCCCACGTTACTGTGCAAGAGTCGTAAAAAATATCAAGATCGGACCTTCACCGAAATGGATGCAGAGAAGACTTTCTTCCGTAGGAATCCGTCCGATCAACAACCTTGTTGATATCACAAACTATGTAATGGAAGAATACGGACAGCCAATGCATGCTTATGATCTGGATACCATCGCAGGTCATCAGATCATCGTCCGCAATGCCCATAAAGGAGAAAAATTCGTAACACTGGATGGTCAGGAAAGAGAAATGGATGATTCTGTTCTTATGATCTGTGATGGCGAAAAAGCGGTAGGTATTGCCGGAATCATGGGTGGCGAAAATTCCATGATCACTGACAATGTACAGACCATGTTATTTGAAGCTGCATGCTTCGATGGAACCAACATCCGTAAATCCAGCAAGAAAGTCGGACTTCGTACCGATGCATCCGGTAAATTTGAAAAGGGACTGGATCCGAATAATGCAGAGGATGCAATCAACCGTGCCTGCCAGCTGATCGAAGAAATGGGAGCCGGTGAAGTTGTCGGAGGAATGGTTGATGTATACAGCAAGAAAAAAGAACCTGTACGTGTACCATTTGATGCCGACAAGATCAATGCACTTCTCGGAACAGACATCCCGGAAGAAGATATGATCAAATATTTTGAAAAGATCGACCTGGAATATGATGCAGAAGCAAAAGAAGTGATCGCACCAACCTTCCGTCATGACTTATTCCGTATCGCCGATCTTGCGGAAGAAGTAGCAAGATTTTACGGATATGATAATATCCCGACTACACTGCCTACGGGTGAAGCTACAACTGGTAAGCTTTCTTTCAAGCTTCGTGTGGAAGAAGTAGCAAGAAATATTGCAGAATTCTGTGGATTCAGCCAGGGAATGACTTATTCATTTGAAAGCCCGAAGGTATTTGACAAGCTCCTCCTCGACAAGGATGATCCGATGCGTCAGGCAATCCAGATCATGAACCCGCTTGGAGAAGATTACAGTGTCATGCGTACAACATCTCTGAATGGTATGCTGACATCTCTTGCAACAAACTACAACAGAAGAAATAAAAATGTCCGTCTGTACGAGCTTGGAAATATTTATCTTCCAAAGGCACTTCCACTGACAGAACTGCCGGACGAAAGAATGCAGTTTACACTTGGAATGTACGGAGATGGAGACTTCTTCAGTATGAAAGGTGTTGTAGAAGAGTTCTTTGAAAAAGTCGGACTTCATAAGAAAGAAACCTATGATCCAAATGCAGGAAAGAACTTCCTTCATCCGGGACGTCAGGCAAACATCGTTTACGATGGAAAGGTTGTCGGATACATGGGTGAGGTTCATCCGGAAGTTGCTGATATCTATGGAATCGGTGAAAGAGCATACGTTGCTGTCATTGATATGCCACAGATCACAGAGCTTGCAACATTTGAAAGAAAATACGAAGGAATTGCAAAATACCCGGCAGTCAGCCGTGATATCAGTATGGTAATGCCAAAATCCATCCTGGTAGGACAGGTTGAAGAAGTGATCGAGAACAAGGGTGGCGCTTATCTGGAAAGCTATAAGCTGTTTGATATTTATGAAGGCGCTCAGATCAAGGCAGGCTTCAAGTCTGTTGCTTACTCTATCACATTCCGTGCAAAAGATAAGACTCTGGAAGAAGCTGACATTTCAGCTGCTATGAACCGTATCTTAAAGGCACTGGAGGAAATGGGTATCGAGCTTCGTAAGTAGGCGAAAAGAGGTCAAAAGAATGAAACGACAGGATTTTTATTTTGATTTACCGGAAGAGCTGATCGCGCAGGATCCGCTTGAAGACAGATCCAGTTCCAGACTGCTTGTTCTTGATAAAAAAACCGGTGCAACCAGTCATCACATTTTCCGTGAGATCAAAGATTATCTCAAACCGGGAGACTGCCTTGTGATCAATGATACCAAGGTTATCCCGGCAAGACTGATCGGTGAAAAAGAAGGAACCGGCGGAAAAGTCGAAGTTCTTCTTTTAAAACGAAAAGGAAATGATGTCTGGGAAACACTTGTAAAACCAGGAAAGAAGATGAAACCCGGAGCAAGAGTCAGCTTCGGGGACGGTCTTCTGAAAGGGGAAGTTCTGGAGGTTGTAGAGGAAGGAAACCGTCTGATCCATTTTGAATACGAAGGAATTTTTGAAGAGATTCTGGATCAGCTTGGACAGATGCCGCTTCCGCCTTACATCACCCACCAGCTGGAGGACAAGAATCGTTACCAGACCGTGTATGCAAAGCATTCCGGATCTGCGGCTGCTCCGACGGCAGGACTGCATTTTACACCGGAGCTTCTGGAAGAAATCAAAGCAGAAGGTGTGGAGATTGCGCATGTAACGCTTCATGTCGGACTTGGAACTTTCCGTCCGGTAAAAGCGGATGATATTCTGGATCACCATATGCATTCGGAATTCTACCGGATCGAGGCATCTGAGGCAGAAAAGATCAACCGTGCGAAAGAGAGCGGACACCGGGTGATCTGCGTCGGAACGACAAGCTGCCGGACCGTAGAATCTGCGGCTGATGAAAACGGAAAGTTAAAAGAGTGCAGTGGATGGACAGAGATTTTCATCTATCCGGGCTATAAATTCAAGGTACTGGACTGCCTGATCACGAACTTCCATTTACCGGAGTCAACGCTGATCATGCTGGTAAGTGCGCTTGCCGGAAGAGAGCATGTGCTTGCGGCATATGAAGAAGCAGTTAAAGAGAGATATCGATTCTTCAGCTTTGGGGATGCGATGTTTATAGAATAGACGCAGAATCTGACAAATGTGAGGTTATGTCAGGGAACAGGAAATCATAAGATATTAACCGGAGAACGAGATTGTTCAAGTCATGTACAACTTTGAAAAATCTTGTTCTCCGTTTTTTGTATAGGTTGGAAACGATTGAGTTTAAAAATCTTATTGAATGAATGTCTATAGAGAATGTTGTTTTATCTGGCAAAGATAAACAGAACAGATTTGCCGATTCTGCAAAAATATAGTAAGATGGTGTAAGTGCCAAAAGCATGAATGGTATAGTAATGGAGAAATCTGGGCACATACTAAGACGAAAAGGTTATAAAAACAAGATTGCAAAAGGAGACAGAAGATGGACTACGCAGAATATATCAGAGAAAGAAACGAAAAAAATAACTTTGGGAAATAAAGTCAGGTGGATATTCGTAATTTGTTTTGCTTTTTGATTTGGTTAAAAAGCGGACAGAAATGCATTGAGAATTGAGGAGTAGCAGAAAATGGGCATATTTGAGGAGGCAGCAATTTTCCGGGGCGTCACGAAGGAGGACGCCAGACAGATGCTGAACTGTCTGAATCCGGTAGAAAAGACTTATAAAAAAGATGAAATCATTTACCATGCCGGGGATGAGGTTACTTCAATGGGCGTGGTTCTTTCCGGCAGCGTGTTCATTGAGAATGATGATATCTGGGGGAATCACAGCATTCTGGACCGGGCCGGAAGAGGCGAGATTTTTGCAGAAACATATGCAGCGATTCCGGGGCAGAAGCTGATGGTCAATGTAGTTGCGGCAGAAGAGGCAAGAATTTTGTTTCTTGATGTGGGAAGGATACTGAAAGTCTGTTCCAATTCGTGTGTGTTTCATCATACGTTAATTGAAAATCTGCTGAAGCTTTCCGCAGAGAAGAATCTCCGTCTGTCGAAACGGATTTTTCATATTTCATCAAAATCGATCCGGGGAAGACTGCTGTCGTATTTGTCTTATCAGGCTATGGAAAACGGGAAGAAAGAATTTGATATCCCGTTCAACCGGCAGCAGCTTGCAGATTATCTGAATGTAGACAGGTCCGCGATGTCAAATGAGCTTGGGAAGATGCAGAAAGATAGGCTGATCGAAGTAGACAGGAAACATTTCCGTATTCTTGACGAAACGGAAATATGAATGGATAAATAATGGAAATAAAACGGATACAGCAGTGAGAAACTGTATGTGGGTTAGGATAAAAGAAAACCATTGCAGGAGAGATGTGATTTCATCAGATCCTGTAATGGTTTTTTGTATACGATAAGTCAAGTATAAATTTGTGGAATTTATCTTTCCAGTCCGTGTATCCAGTCTGACTTTAGGAAATAAATCAGAAAAGCAATGGAACTGAGCGCCCAGGTCATCGGGTAAGCCCAGAAGATCATCTGAATGGACGGGATGAATTTTAAAATAATTACGATATAGGTAACGCGGATCAGACACCAGCATACCAGCATGACATACATCGGGACTGTGGATTTACCGGCTCCGCGCATGATTCCTGCCATACAGTGTGAAAAAGCAAGCAGGAAGTAGAAAAAGGTGTCCGTGCGTGCCTGCATGGCTCCGTAGTGGATAACCTCTGCGGTGGAACTGAAAGCAGACAGAAGCTGTGGAGCGGTAAAATGCACGCAGATACCGATCAGCTCAGAGATCGTAAGAGAGCAGATCACACCGAATACAGCACCCTTTTTAGCACGGTCATATTCTTTTGCTCCCAGATTCTGACTGATAAAAGTAGTAAGTGCCAGAGCAAAACAGGTGATCGGAAGGAACCCAAATCCCTGGATCTTCATATAAGAACCACATCCGGCAACCGCCATTTCCCCAAACTGGTTGATATTTGCCTGGACGAATACATTTGCCAGGGAAATGATCGAGTTCTGGAGTCCTGCTGGCAGACCATAAGAAATGATCTGGCGGAGCATATAGGAATCCAGATTGATCCGGTTTAGATGAAGCCGAAACTCCTCCGGACTGTGAAGCAGCTGTACCATACAGAGAATAGCACTTAAAAACTGTGAAATGACAGTTGCAAAAGCGGCAGCACCTACACCAAATCCAAGACCTGCGATCAGTACAAGGTCAAGAATGATATTCGTTACCGAAGAAACGATTAAGTAGATCAGAGGATGGGTACTGTCACCGACGGACTGCAGAATGCCGACAAAGAAGTTGTACATGACAAAGGCAAGTGAGCCGGTAAAGTAGATCCGGAAATAAGTAATTGAGTTTGGAAGTACCGCCTCCGGTGTTCCCATAAGTACCAGGATCTGTGGTGCGGCAATGATACCGACAATGGTAAGGATCACGCCGCAGATCAGTCCGAAGCCAACGGTTGTATGGATGGATTTTTGCAGATTCGGAATGTCTCTGGCACCGTAATATTTGGCGACGATGACACCGGATCCGATAGCGATTCCATTAAAAAGACCGACCATAAGAAAGATCAGATTACCGGAAGAGCTGACAGCGGCAAGCGCAGAGCTTCCAAGAAAATTTCCAACGATCAGAGAGTCGGCGGTGTTATATAGCTGCTGAAAAAGGTTTCCCCAGAAAAGCGGGATCGCAAAAGCAACGATACGCTTCCAGATGGAGCCTTCTGTCATCAGTTTTGCAGAAGATTTTGACATAGAATATTTCCCCCGTTTCTTAAGTCATTACTTTTAAGTATAAGGTGCGGCAGAGGGAAAGTCAATGAAAATGAGGTTCGGTAAAAATGCATGTTATCCTTCATGAAAACGCGAAAGAAACTGTTTTGTTCTCTCTTCACTTGGATTTTCAAACACCTGACGCGGATCACCCTGTTCAACGATGCGTCCGTCGTCCATAAAGATCACATGATCAGCAACGTCACGGGCAAATGCCATTTCATGAGTTACGATGATCATCGTAGTATTTTGATCGGCAAGCTCGCGGATAACTTTTAATACTTCTCCGGTCAGTTCCGGATCCAGTGCAGAAGTCGGCTCATCAAAACAGAGGATGTCCGGTTGCAGGGCAAGTGCCCTTGCAATAGCAACTCGCTGACACTGTCCGCCGGAAAGCTGATGCGGATAATTGTCCATCCGGTTATCCAACCCCATCTGTGTCAGAAGAACCTTTGCCTGTACCTCGATGGCGGTCAGGATTTCACGTTTTCTTTCTTTAAAATCCGGCTGCTCTGCGGCGAGAAGCTTTTTGGCAAGCATTACATTTTCCAGAGCGGTATACTGCGGAAACAGATTAAAATTCTGGAACACCAGACCAAAATGCAGTCGTTTTTTACGGATCACGGATTCCTGAGTGGTTGCCGGGACAGAGGCATCAAAAAGTGTTTCGCCATTTACCCGGATAATTCCGTTATCCGGATGTTCCAGAAAGTTCAGGCAGCGGAGAAGCGTTGTCTTTCCACTTCCGGAAGATCCGATGATGGAAACAGCCTGTCCTTTTTCCAGGTTAAATCCAACGTCTTTTAAGACAGGAGTCTTATTAAAAGATTTACTGATATGTTCTACTTCTAAGATTGGCATAAATATGAATTCTCCTTATCTGAAATATTCCAGTTTCTTTTCAAGGCGTCCGAGAAGAACGGTCAGGATACCATTGAAAATAAGATAATAAACAGCGGTAAAGAACAGCGGCCAGATGGCACCGGAGATGCCATGTGAGCCTTTCATAAATGCCTGTCCTGCCCAGATGATCTCCTGCAGCGCGATAATACGTGCAAGAGAAGTATCTTTTACCAGGGTGATGATCTCATTTGACATCGGTGGTACAATGCGTTTGATCATCTGAAGGAGTGTGATCTTGAAAAAGATCTGATGCTTTGTCATGCCAAGTACAAGACCGGCTTCTTTCTGACCTTCCGGAACACCCTGGATTCCACCGCGGTAGATTTCTGAAAAATAGCAGGCGTAATTGATGATAAAAGATACGGCTGCTGCAAGGAAACGCCCTGCTTCACCACCACCCCAGATCGGGTTATGTAAGACCAGCCCGGGGAAATAGTAGATGATCAGAAGCTGGATCATCAGCGGGGTACCACGGATCACCCAGACGGTCAGTCTCGCAAGCCAGCTAAGAGGCTTGAAATGAGACATGGAACCAAAGGCAATGACCAGTCCGAGAGGAAGGGCACCGACCAGCGTCACAATAAATAATTTTAAAGTTTGTAAAAAGCCGACATTCAGTGCGGACACTACGACCGGCATTTGTTTCATAATCAGATCCATAAAAAGTTCCTGCCTTAAATATTATTTCTGCTCAATGATGGCATCCTGAACCCCATAGGTTTCAGCGCATTTCTTCATAGAACCATCATTGTAGCTTGTCTTGAAGAATTCGTTCAGTTTGTCTGCGAGATCGGAACCTTTGCGGAATCCAACACCATATTTTTCGGTAGTAAGCTCAACGGTATGAGTCAGATTTTCGTATCCGGTACCTTTTCCGACCATGGCACCGGCCATCAGAAGGTCGATGACTGCAGCATCAGAGGTTCCGGCTGCAACTTCCATCAGGGCATCAGACTGTGAAGAAACTGCAGTGTAGTCATATCCTTCTCCGCTTACAGCTTTTTCTCCGGCACTTCCGGATTCAACTGCAAAAGAAAGATCCTTAAGACTGTCTTTGTCCTGATATTTGTCTGCTTTATCAGAAGGAACGACCACTACCTGCGCATTGTTACAGTAAGCGGATGTGCATGCCATTGCGCTGGTTACTTCATCAGTAAGTGTCATACCGTTCCATACACAGTCGATTGTTTTTCCATCAAGTTCCATGACTTTATTGTCCCAGTCAATTTCTACAAATTCGGCATCTACGCCAAGACTTTTTGCAAATGCTTTTGCCATATCAGCATCAAAACCGATCCATTCATCGTTATCATCTTTGTAATCCATTGGCTCAAAATCTGTGATTCCGACTACAAGAGTTCCTTTATCCTGAATATATTCTATATCACTTTCGGATGAGCTTTTTGAGTTGTCGGATTTTTTTGTGTCAGAGGAAGAACCTCCGCATGCTGCAAGGGATAATACCATTGCTGAAGTAAGTGCAAGTGCTGTTATTTTTTTCATAATAATCTCTCCTCATATACTTTCAAAAAATGTCACGTCACTATATTATCAATCTACCACACTAAAGTCAACCAAAACTTGCTATTTACTTTCTTTTTTGATAAAGATACAATAAGAAATACAGGAATTACTGTAGAAAGAGTAGAACAGAGGAATATAAATATATGGAAACAAATGAGATTATTGTTCACCATGCGACGGAGAATAACCTGAAAAATGTATCTATCCGGATACCAAAGCATCAGATCACAGTATTTACCGGAGTATCAGGTTCCGGGAAATCTTCGCTGGTTCTGGATACTCTTGCGGCGCAGTCGCGCAGGGAGTTAAACGATACTTTTCCAAGCTTTGTACAGCAGTATCTTCCAAAATACGGAAGACCGCATGTGGAACGGATCGAGAATCTTCCGGCAGCAATTGTGATCAATCAGAAAAAGCCGGCTCCGAATCAGCGATCAACAGTTGGGACCTATACGGATACCTACGCACTTCTCAGACTTTTATTTTCAAGAGTGGGACAGCCTTTTGTCGGTTATTCGGACAGTTTTTCTTTCAATCATCCACAGGGGTGCTGTCCAAGATGTAACGGACTTGGGGAAGTGACAGATCTGGATGTACACAAGCTGGTAGATTTTGATAAATGTCTGAATGATGCCGGAGTGATCCATTATGTGGCATTTGAGCCGGGGCAGTGGAGATGGATCCGTTATGCAAACAGCGGATTGTTTGATCTGGATAAGAAGATTAAAGACTATTCCGAAGAAGAACTGGAACAGTTTTTATATTCACCGCAGATACGTCTTAAAAACCCGCCAGAAGGCTGGCCGAAAACTGCGAAATATGAAGGTCTTGTGCATCGGATGTATCGCAGTGTCTTAAATTCAGAAGAAGGAAAGCTTCACATGGAGCTGCTGGATCCGATCACCAGCCATGGAATCTGTCCGGAATGTCACGGTGCCAGACTGAACCAGAAAGTGCTTTCGTGCAGGATCGCAGGGAAAAATATTGCAGATGTAATAAAACTTCCATTATCCGAGCTGCGTGCGTGGATTGACCAAATAGAAGATCCGCTTGCAAAAGATATTCAGGATACACTGCATACCAAACTGTCTGCACTTATAGATATCGGACTGGGATATCTGTCTCTGGACAGAGGGTTATCTACTTTATCTGGTGGAGAAATCCAGAGATGCAAGATTGCAAAATGTCTGAATTCCTCGCTTTCTGATTTGTTGTATATTCTGGATGAACCGAGTGCAGGGCTTCATAATCATGATATTGAGCGGATGCGCCGTGCACTGGAAAAATTGAGAGATGGTGGAAATACGGTTGTTCTGGTGGAGCATCACCGGAAAATGATCGAGATGGCCGATCACATTGTGGAAATGGGTCCGGAACCGGGAATGGCCGGTGGAAGAGTTTTATTTGAAGGCAGTTATAAGGAACTTTTAAAGAGTGATACGCCGACCGGAGAAGAGATGCGGCTTACTACTTCTCTAAAAGCAAAGGCAAGGGAAGCGAAAGGAATATGGCGGATGGAGCATATCCATCTTCACAATCTGAAGGACATTACCATCGAATTTCCAATAGGAAATCTGGTTGTGATCGCTGGTGTTGCCGGATCCGGAAAAAGTTCTCTGATGGAAAGCTTTTACCGCAGTATGGGAGAGGATGTGGTGTTTGTAAGCCAGCGCGCTGCAGGTGCAAGTCTCAGATCCACTCCGGCGACCTATCTGGGAGTCGCAGATGAAATCCGGAAAATATTTGCAAAGCGGTGCGGCCAGAAGGTATCTTTGTTTTCTTTTAACGGCGCAGGAAAGTGTCCGGCATGTAAGGGTAAAGGAGTGATCGTATCGGATATGGCATTTATGGATGACATCGAGACGACCTGTGATGTGTGTAAAGGACTTCGGTATTCAAAAGAAGTTTTACAATACGAAGTAGATGGAAAGAATATTGCGGAAGTGATGGATTTGACTGTTGCACAGGCAGGGGAATTCTTCAGGGGAACAAAGATCAGCGAAGCGCTGGAGCCTCTGGAAAAAGTAGGACTTTCTTATCTGCACCTGAATCAGGCACTTTCTACTTTATCCGGCGGAGAGTTGCAGCGAATGAAGTTTGCTTCCTATCTCGGAAGTAAAGACCGTATTTTCATTCTTGATGAGCCGACAAACGGATTGCATATCAAGAATATCCGAAGTCTGTTAAAGCTTCTGAACCAGATGGTGGATGAAGGGAATTCCATTTTTGTTATCGAACATAACATAGAATTTATCAAATCCGCTGATTATGTGGTAGAATTAGGACCAGAAGGAGGAGATGCCGGAGGAAGACTGCTGTTTGCCGGTACACCGTCTGAGATGAAAATGAGTGAAAAATCTGTCACGGCAGAATATTTATGATGATACCAGATTGCTCCATTTCCATTGCTACGCAATCCCCCTATTTATAATTATGAAAGATTTACAGAAACAGAAATATTTACCAAAAAGATAGAAGAAAAGGAGACGAACGTTATGAAACTAATGATTGCATCAGATATTCACGGATCCGCATATTATTGTCTGGAAATGCTGGATGCGATGAAAAAAGAATGCCCGGACAGACTGTTACTTCTGGGCGACATCCTGTATCATGGACCAAGAAATGATCTTCCGCTGGAATACGAACCAAAAAAGGTAATCAAAATGTTAAATGAAGTCAAAGAAAAATTATTCTGTGTACGCGGAAACTGTGACACAGAGGTAGACCAGATGGTACTGGATTTTCCGATCATGGCAGATTATGCAGTGATCCCGTGCGGCAACAGGATTATTTACGCCACTCACGGACACCATCATAACGTCATGACCCCAATCCCAATGCAGCCAGGAGATATTCTCCTCCACGGTCACACCCACGTACCGGCCTGGGAACCATTCGGAAATGAGAACCTCTACCTCAACCCAGGTTCCGTTTCCATCCCAAAAGAAAACAGCGCCCACAGTTACATGATCCTGGAAGACGGTATCGCGAAATGGAAAAACCTATACGGCGAAGTTTACCACGAACTGATGCTGTAGTTATTTTACTAAAGAACAAGAAAGTATAGAACTTCATTAACAAATGAAAACATACACTCCCTGAAAAAGTGGAAAGCTTTTATCTTTGCGAAGAAGAGCCAGGACCTAAAAAATATTGAACAAAATAAAGCCCCATAAATTGTCGACATTCGCCAATGTACATCCGACAATTTATGTAATAAAATGAAACTAAGAAAAGCAAAGGAGAACCTAACAATATGAGAGCTTACGAAAGATTTTTAAACTACGTTCCGGTATGGACAACCAGTGATGAGACAAGCGATACTGTCCCGTCAGCAGACAGAGAGCTGGTACTGGCAAGAATGCTTGTAGAAGAGATGAAAGGTCTTGGAATCGCAGATGCAAGAGTGGACGACAAGGGATATGTATATGGACACATCCCTGCAACTCCTGGATGCGAAGACAAGCCGTCGCTTGGTCTGGTTGCGCATATGGACACTGTGGCAGATGCATCAGGGGAAAATATAAAGCCACAGATCATTGAGAATTATGACGGGAAGGACGTTGTCCTGAAAGGTTCCGGAGATATTCTGAAAGTAGATGAGTTCCCGTACCTTGCAGAATTAAAGGGCAGAACTCTGATTACAACTGATGGAACCACACTTCTTGGGGCAGATGACAAGGCGGGAATCGCAGAGATTCTTACCGTGGCAGAAGAGATCATCAAAGAAGGACTTCCGCATGGAAAGATCTGCATCGGATTTACACCGGATGAAGAGATTGCAAGAGGAGCAAAGCATTTTGATGTGGAAGGTTTTGGTGCTGACTATGCTTACACTTTGGACGGTGATGAGGAAGGCGAGATTCAGTTCGAGAATTTCAATGCATCGACTGCATTTATCACCATTCACGGTGTCAGCGTACATACGGGATCAGCAAAAGACGTGATGGTTAATTCACAGACCATTGCAACCGAGATCCACCAGATGCTTCCGGTAAATGAAAGACCGGAGACAACCGAAGGATATGAAGGATTCTATCATCTGGTCAGCGTGCAGGGAAATGTGACAACGACTAAGATGAAATACTTTATCCGTGATTTTGATCGCAAATCTTTTGACGCAAGAGCACAGAAACTTCGTGATATCGCAGAAGAGATGAATAAAAAGTACGGCGAAGGAAAAGTGGAAGTTGAGATTGTAGAATCCTATTACAACATGCGCGAAAAGATTGAACCGTGCATGCAGCTGATCGATTACGCAAAAGCAGCGATTGAGCATGCAGGTATTACACCAATCGTGTCACCGGTCCGTGGGGGAACAGACGGTGCAAGACTCAGCTTCAAAGGACTTCCGTGTCCGAATCTTGGAACGGGCGGACATGCATTCCATGGCGTATTTGAGCATATCACGGTAGAAGGAATGGATAAAGCAGTCCTTATTGTAAAAGACATCATTAGACAGTTTGCAGAATAAAGGGGAATTTAATAGAATTAAAGGAAATGTATGAAAATACGAGAGAGGTAAAATTATGTCTGATAATAAGAAAATCACGGTGATGACGCTGGCATTTATGGCATTTTCAACAGTATGGGGATTTGGAAATGTATTGAACGGATTCATTTATTTTAACGGAATTCAGGTAATACTAAGCTGGGTTATGATGTTTGTGCTGTATTTTATTCCGTATTCACTGATGGTTGGGGAACTGGGATCGGCTTTTAAAAACAGCGGTGGCGGTGTAAACTCATGGGTTTACGATACAATAGGTCCGAAGGTAGCCTATTATGCAGGCTGGACCTACTGGGCATGCCATATTACGTACATTGCCAGCAAAGGAAGCGGAAGCCTGAAAGCCCTCAGCTGGGCAGTATTCCGTAACGCAGAGACTTATGATACATTCCCGACGATTGGCGTACAGATGGCAACACTGGGGGTATTCCTGATCGGATGTTTTATTGCGAGTAAAGGAATGAATCCGCTGAAAAAGCTGCTTTCTCTTGCCGGGACCAGTATGTTTGTAATGTCGATTTTATATATTATCATGATGCTTGCAGCACCGGCGATCAATCCGGGCGCAGACTATGTAACGATTGATTTCAGCCTGAAGAATCTGATTCCGAACTTTAATATCGGATATTTTTCATCGCTTTCAATCCTTGTATTTGCAGTCGGAGGATGTGAAAAAATTTCGCCTTATGTAAATAAAGTAGAAAATCCAAGCAAAGGCTTCCCGAAAGGAATCATTGCAATGACTGCTATGGTACTGGTATGCGCAATGCTGGGAACGATCGCGATGGGAAGAATGTTTGACCCGGTGGTAATTAACGCCAGTGAAGAATCTTTTAACTCTTATGCGGCAAATGGTTCTTATTGGGCATTCCAGAAACTGGGTGAGTACTATCACATTGGAGATACTTTCCTGATCATCTATGCACTCTGTAACCTGATCGGACAGTTTTCAATTCTGATCCTGAGTATCGATGCACCGCTGCGTATGCTTCTGGATAACGAAAAAACGGCACAGTATATTCCTTCGGGGCTTCGTAAAAAGAATAAATATGGTGCGTATTCCAATGGTATTAAACTGATTTTGGTGCTTGCAGGGGCAATCATCGTAGTGCAGACCTTCCTTCCGGGAGCAGCAGCGGTTCTCCAGCAGCTTACCAGGCTGAATTCCGTATGTATGCCGCTTCGTTATATCTGGGTATTTGTGGCGTACATTGCGCTTCGTAAGGCATATGACCGGATTCCGGCAGAATACCGTTTTGTGAAAAATCAGAAGATCGCATACTTTTTCGGAGGATGGTGTTTTTTTGTGACACTGATCTGTTGTATAATGGGAATGTATAACAAAGATCCATTTACCTTTGCAATGAATGTGATCACACCGGTAGTGCTGACTGCACTTGGAATTATCATGCCGAAGCTTGCCGAACGTGAACGTGCAAAAGAATCTGGAAAATAAAGGGCTGAAATGCTAGGAGGAACATTATGGATAACCAGACAATTAAAGAACTTACATCATTTATAAAGAACTCGCCGACTGCTTTCCATGCAGTAAAATCAATCCGGGATATTCTTACAAAAGAAGGATTTCAGGAGCTGAAAGAGTCGGAAAAATGGAAAATAGAAAAAGGCGGAAAATATTATGTAACTCGTAACCATTCCAGCATTCTTGCATTTAAAGTCGGAAACCAACTGGATGAGTACAGCTTTCATGTAACTGCGTCCCACAGTGACTCACCGACCTTTAAGATCAAAGAGAATGCAGAGATAGAGGTGAAGAAAAAATACACCGTTCTGAATACAGAAGGCTATGGCGGAATGATCTGCTCTACCTGGTTTGACCGTCCGTTATCGGTAGCAGGGCGCGTAATTGTAAAGACGGACAGTGGAATGGAGACCAGATTGGTCAAGGTAGAAAGAGATCTTCTGATGATTCCAAGCCTTGCAATCCATATGGACCGCGCAGTCAATGAAGGCCGTGCGATCAACAAACAGGTAGACATGCTTCCGGTTTTTGCCGGATCGGCAAAAGAACCAGGTGAGATGAAAAAACTGATCGCAGAAGAGCTTGGCGTAGAAGAAGAGAAGATTTATGGTATGGATCTGTTCCTGTATAACCGGATGGAGCCATCTGTATGGGGAAGAGAGAAGGAATTCTTATCCTGCCCACAGCTGGATGATCTGCAGTGTGCGTTTGCGTCACTGAATGGTTTCCTTGCAGGAGAAAATGCAAAAAATATCAATGTATTTGCCTGCTTTGACAATGAAGAGGTTGGATCAGGAACCAAGCAGGGAGCAGCATCGACACTGTTGTCGGATGTGCTTTGTCGGATCAACAAGGCACTGGGAAAAGATGAGGAAGATTTCTATCGTGCAGTTGCCGGAAGTTTTATGCTGAGCTGTGATAATGCACATGCAGTACACCCGAATTATCAGCAGAAGACGGATGTAAATAACTGTAACTATATGAACGAAGGAATCGTGATCAAATCTCATGCCGGTCAGAAATATACCAGTGATGCAGTAAGTATTGCGATTTTCAAGGCAATCTGTGAAAAGGCAGGTGTACCGGTGCAGTTTTTTGCCAACCGTTCGGATGCGGCAGGTGGAAGTACACTGGGAAATATTGCAATGGCGCAGGTATCCATGAATACCGTGGATATCGGACTTCCGCAGCTCGCAATGCATTCGGCTTATGAGACTTCCGGTGTAAAGGATACCGGTTATCTGATCGAGGCATCCAAAGAATTTTACAGCTGTCATATCAAGGCAGCAGGCGATGGTGTGTTTGAAATTGCATAAAGAAATATTTGCAGGGAGTTCCGGAAGAACTCTCTGCAAGTTTTTCCGAATCTTGAAGAAGGTGTATTTCGAGGAACGATAGAAAAATAAAATTCAGAGTGCATTCTAATTTTTTATAGACAGGAAAGAAACTGTCCTGTTATAATAATTATGGTGTCAGATCACCGAAATGGCAGAGAATGAGTAACAAGGTTGGGTAAAAGGAATGGCAGAATTAATATATCGAACACTAAGAGAAAATATTGCAGATATTATCCGGAAGAGGATTATTTACCAGGAGCTGGAGCCGGGACAGAAGATTGTGGAACAGGATCTGGCAAAGGAATTTAAGACAAGCAGGGCTCCGATTCGTGAGGCACTTAGACAGCTGGAAAATGAAGGACTTATAGAATATGTAAGAAATGCAGGATGTTCTGTAAAAGAAATTACACTGGAAGAATCATTTGAAATTTACCTTATGCGGGCGAATTACGAAACCATGGCAGTGAAGCTGATGGGCGGAAACGTTCCGGAGGATACCATTTGCCGGATGGAAGAAGTGCTGGAAAAAATGAAAAAACTGGATGAAGAGCAGTTTGACCAGGTTTTTGTCTATGATAACCAGATGCATGGACTGCTTGTAGAGATGACTGGTATGATAAGGCTCTATAAAGCATGGAAAGAGCTGAATTATGGAAATATTGTTACGGGCTTCAGCCTGAGCACGGATAAAAAGCGTGTGGTAGAAAGACAGTATCCGATTCATAAAGAACTGGTGGATGCCTGCAGGGAAAAGAACAAGGAGAAAATCTGTCACGTTCTTTCCGATCATTACATGAGAACGATCCGAAGGCTTTTGAAAGAGCAGGGATTGTCGGAAGAGGATTCCGGATTTTCATTTGATTTTCTTGTCTAGGATACAGAGAGAGGTTACAGTCTTTAGATAGTAGTAAATGGATAAATATTAATAATGAAGAGATGTGGATAGTAATATTCCACATCTTTTTTTGTTGTGTTTTGTTGAATTATAACAAAAAAAGAGTGTAAGACATGAGCTGTATTGAAAAAGTGGTGAAGTTATGCTATATTACTTATAAAGAATGACGATTGTCGACAGTCGCCAAAACAGAAAGGAAATAAAAAGTAATGGGAAAAGCACAGACTAATGAAAAACATCCAAAAGGCTTTTATGCCTGTTGTATCACATTTATGTTTGAACGCCTGGCATTTTACGGAGCAAAGCCAATCTTGCTTCTATTCCTGATCACTGCAACTTTACAGGGTGGTCTTGGTATTGAGCGAACAGATGCGGCAGTCATGGCAGCGAATCTGACAGCGTACACCTATATGGCACCGCTGATCGGAGGAATTATCTCTGACAGATGGCTGGGAGCGAGATATGCGATCTCTCTGGGATATATTATCATGGCAATCGGATATCTGGTAGGCTGGAAGGCAACAGGTCCGGGAATGGTCAATCTGATGATCATTCTTGTATCGATTGGAACCGGTCTTTTCAAAGGAAACTTAAACGCTCTGATCGGAAGACAATATCAGAACAAAGAGCTTCTGGATGCTGCATTTTCCATTCAGTATTCTTATGTAAATGTTGGGGCTTTCGTAGGTTCACTGCTTACCGGATTTTTGTATCTCCACTTATTTAAAAAAGGCGATGTGCTTGGATTCCGTCAGTGCTTCTTTGTGGCATCGATTTGGTGCATCGTTGGTCTGGCATGGTTTGTACTGAACTGGAAAAACCTTCAGGGACAGGGTGTGAAACCATTCAAGTATCTTACGGATGAGAATGGAAATGTGATCGGGTCTAACGAAAAGAAAGAAGATGGGAAGAACGATAAGCAGCCGCTTACAAAATTGGAAAGAAACCGTATGATAGCGATCATTCTTGTATCGGCACTCTCTGTTATCTTCTGGCTGTTCTACTATCAGCAGGATCTTGCGCTTGTCATTTATATGACTGATTATGTGAAGATGAGTATTGGCTCTTTTGACATTCCGCCGTCATGGGTTACTACTACATGGAACGGACTTTTGTGTGTCGTTCTTGGTGGTGTGATGGCAGCCATCTGGAAGAAACTTGCCGAGCGTCCGCAGGGCGATATGAATATGTTTAAGAAAGTAGCACTTGGCTTCCTTTTTGTAGGACTTGCGTTTGGAGTAATGGTTGTTTGTGAACTGGTTCGCGGAGTTGGCGCAGATGCTTCTGTAAAAGCAAGCGTTTTCTGGCCATTCCTGTTTGTAACGGTTATTACAATCGGAGAGATGTGTTTCTCACCGCTGCGTAATGCATTTGTAAGTAAGTATGCGCCGAAGAAATATCTCTCACTTTTGATGGGGGTTATCGCAATTTCTACATTTGGCGCAAACAAGTTAAGCCCGTTTGTACAGGCATTTATTGAAAAATTTGATGTGTTCCCTGTATTTGTTGGAATCACAGTCATTATGTTAGTATTTACAGCACTTATCTTCCTGGCTAACAAGAAGCTGAACAGCCTTGTTGAAGGGAAAGAAGAAGCTTAAATGATTCTGCCAAAAAGAGAAAAAAGAAGTCCGGTGATCGAAGGAAAGATCACCGGATTTTCTTTTAACCGAGCATTTCGATAAATGCCCCGAGTCTTGTATTGATCTGTGCCTGGTCACCAGAAGAATAGTCTGTATTGATCGCAATATACGGAAGTCCTTTTTCTTTGGTGACAAAGGTGCGGATCGCATCGGACTCAATGGCAAAGGTATGACATGCCTGCAGAAGGACCTCAACGACACCATCTACCTTATATTCATCAATCTGGGCATCAAGCGCCTCGAGACGTCCCGGGTTCGGACTCATGACCGAACAGTTTACACGAAGATATTTTTCGGCGATTGCAGTGATTGGATCCTTTGTCTCATCAATCGGATCTTTTTTCTCACGTGGACCGCAACAGTTCTCAAAGCCGACAACATCTGCTCCGAGTTCTTCAATCTGGCGTACAATTTTGTCGATCACGCCGGTGGTCGGACATCCGGTAATGAGAACTCTCGGACGGGATGGTTTGCCTTTATATTCCTTTTCATAAAGCTCTTTAAGCTCAGCGGTACGGTGTTCCAGGTATTTGATTTTTTCTTCCAGATCAACCGTGAATTCGTTCGAGGAAATAACCGTATTGATCTCATAACCGGTAATCGGAGTCGGTTTTAAGCGTCCAATCTCAAAGAAGTCAAGGACGGCCTTGCGTTCCCGGTTGCGAAGATGGATTGCTTTGCGGATTTGCTCATCTGTGATCCTTATGTGATAGAAATCCTCCAGATCTTCTTTGACGCTGATTACCTCCTGTTTCCAGAATTCCAGCGCACCGCGGCCTGTTTTTCCTGGCGGAAGCTGCATAATATGGCAGTGCTTAAGCTCGGACATCAGTTCATACATTTTCTTTTTTCCATCGCAGGTTGTCTCTGCGAGCACCATGTCCGAAAAATAGAAGAATGGACAGCGGTCAGCGAGGGCGGCACCGTAGCTTGCCTTGATCAGAGGACAAAGGTTCTGTGGCAGTCTGGTCTCTGCAATCGGGATATTGTCATCTCCGATCCCGCAAAGTACAACTGCAGCTGCGTCTGCAGCTTCAATCAGTTCCCATGGGGTGTAGGTACAGAAAACTCCGACAATTCTGCGCCCGGACTCCTTCAGCTCTTTCATTTTCAGAAAAGCATTCTTTCTTGCTTCCGGATAGGTTTCAAAATCTTCCGGTAATTTTAAATTGGTCATTTTCAGATCTCCTTTTTTAGAAATGATAGTTTTATCATAAGTGTTTTTAAACGAGATGTATAATTGATATTTTTTATAAAAAAGGAAATTTAAAGATGTTTTCAATGGAAATTCTTAAGAATTCATGATGCCAGGAGGATAGCATTGTGATTGGATTCAAAATAAGGTATATTGAAAACAGGAACGTAAAGTAGAGCGAAAAGAAAAGGAGAACATTTATGGGGGCATTGATTCATATAGAAAATATGAAGAAAATCTACAATCCGGGTGAGAATGAAGTCCGTGCACTTGACGGGATCGATCTGGATATCGAAAAAGGAGACCTGGTTGCGATTGTGGGACATTCAGGCTCGGGAAAATCAACGCTGATGAATATGCTCGGCTGTCTGGATACACCGACTTCCGGCAAGTATGTTCTGGACGGGCAGGATGTGGCGAGTATGACAGATAATCAGCTTGCAGATGTGCGGAATAAAGAGATCGGTTTCATTTTCCAGGGATTCAACCTGATCAGTAATCTGGATGCAGTTGGAAACGTAGAGCTTCCGCTGGTATACCGCGGGGTGTCAAAAAATGAGAGAAAGCAACTTGCGATGGAAGCCCTGAAAAGTGTCGGTCTGGAAGACCGGATGAAGCATAAGCCGAATGAAATGTCCGGAGGACAGCAGCAGAGAGTTGCGGTGGCAAGAGCGGTTGCCGCAAAACCGCCGATCATTCTTGCCGATGAACCGACCGGCAATCTGGATACGAAATCAACACAGGAGATCATGGAAATCCTGAAAGAACTGCACAGGTCAGGCAGAACGGTTATTATCATCACACATGATGAAGAGATTGCCAGTCAGGCACACCGGGTGATCCGGATACTGGATGGCAGGATTGAAGAAGATTATTGTAACAGGTAATGCACAAAGTTAAAGTTCGTTTTGGATTTCAACTAATCTTTTAAAATGCAACATTTTCGTTTACCTTTCCAGGTAAATGCGGTAAAATAAAAGAAAAAGGGATCTGGCATCAAAAGCCAGATAAGACAGGAGGGTTTTTGTATGAAGATGATTATGGCGATCCTGCATAAGGATGATGAACTAGAGACGATAGAGGAACTGAATATTGCCGGATACATGGTAACAAAGCTGGCTACAACCGGTGGATTTCTGAAGAAAAAGAGCACCACGATCATGGTTGTAGTGGATGATGAGAAGGTAGCAGAGGCACTGAAGATCATCAAGAAGAATTCTGGCGAAAGAAAGACGATCACTTATGCAAACCCGGCATTGATCTCAGGACAGAGCAGCATGAGCGCAGCACCGTCCGTTCCGATCAATGTGCAGGTAGGCGGAAGTACGATTTTTGTACTGAACGTGGAGCAGATGGAGAAATACTAAAGTTTATGGAAATTGTAATCTTGAGTTTTACAGATGCAGGCTGTCAGATGGCCTGTAAAGTCAGAGAGAGTTTCATACAAAGCGGATACCGTGTCAAAGTGTATACTTTGACACGGTTTTGCAGATTATACGGATTTCATGCTTTTCCGGAAGATAAGAAAAGCTGGATAGGCAGCCTCTGGGGAGAGAAGGCTTTGTTTTTTATCGGGGCGGCAGGAATCGCAGTGCGGATGATCGCCCCTCATGTGAAAGACAAATTTACCGATTCGCCGGTTCTGGTGATGGATGAAAAAGGAAGCTATGTGATTCCGCTCCTGTCGGGACATGTGGGCGGAGCTGTAGAGCTTGCAAAGGAAATCGCGGAGAAAATAAATGCGCAGGCAGTACTTACTACAGCAACGGATGTAGAACAAAAGTTTGCAGTAGATGTATTTGCAAAAAGCAATGGTCTGGTACTGACAGACCGGAAAAAGGCAAAGGAGATTTCAGCTGTGGTTCTGGATGGGAATAAGATTGGACTTTACAGTGTATTTCCAGTAGAAGGAAAGTTTCCGGAGGAATTAAAGCTATGTGAAACAGAAGAGTTTCTCAGAAACTATCCATATGGAATCCGGATTGCAGGAAGAAGTGGTGAAAGGCGGGAAGGAGAGACGATTCTGGATCTTCCGCCGAAGAACCTGGTGCTGGGAATCGGATGTCGCAAAGGGATTTCCGAAGAAGAAATCCAAAGCGCGGTCAATGAGGCAAAAAAGATCCTTGGATTTACAGAAAAGGAAGTCATTGAGATCGACAGTATTGATTTGAAAAAAGAAGAAGAGGGATTACTTTCTTATGCGGCAAAGTGGAAGCTTCCATTTTACACGTTTTCAGCAGAAGAGTTGGGAAAGGTTAAATGTGTCAGCTCCCATTCGGAGTTTGTCCGGAAGGTCACGGGTGTGGACAATGTCTGTGAACGGGCGGCGATCCTTGCAGCCGGAGAGGATGGCAGGCTTCTGATGCCGAAGCAGTGCATGAACCGGGTGACAATAGCAGTGGCAGAAAAGAAGGTAAGGATCAGAATATGAAGCGGATTTTAATATTTTCAGGGACAACAGAGGGAAGGCGGATTACGGAATTCCTGGATGGAAGAAATGTAAAAGTTTATGTCAGTGCCGCAACCGAATATGGAAAAGAATGTACCGGAGAACATGAGAATGCGGAAGTCTTTTTTGGACGTATGGATCAGAAGCAGATGGCAGAGATGATAAAGGAAAAGCAGATCGATCTGGTGATCGATGCAACCCATCCATTTGCACAGCTTGTGACTGGGGAGATAAGGAGGGCCTGTGAAATCTCCGGTGTGCAGTATCTGCGTTGCCTGCGGGAGGAGATGGAAGCAATGCCGGATGAAGCGGATCGGGTGATCTGGGCGCAGTCGGTTGAAGATGCGGTGGAATATCTGCAAAATACAGAAGGAAAGATCCTGATTACCACCGGAAGCAAGGAACTGATAAAATATACAAAGCTTACGGAGTATAAAGAGCGTTGCTTTGCGCGAGTCCTCTCTACGGAGCAGGCGGTTATGGAGTCGGTCGCGCTTGGCTTTGAAGGAAAGCATCTCATTGCAATGCAGGGACCATTTTCAAAGGAGATGAACGTGGCTACGATCCATCAGACAGGCGCAAAATATTTTGTGACCAAAGAATCGGGAAAAGCCGGAGGCTTTGGAGAAAAGGTACAGGCAGCAAAGGAAACAGGGGCAGTTCTTGTTGCGGTAGGAAGACCAAAAGAAACAGGGAGAACATTTTCAGAAGTCTGTAAATGGCTGGAAAAGAATCTGTAATAAAAGTTCAGAAAATAGTTATGGGGAGATAAAGTCAGAGATCAGAAAGGCAGATGGGGAAGATGAATCTGACAGATTTGCATTATGTAGTTGAAATCGATAAGAGTGGATCAATCTCAAAGGCGGCGAAGGAACTTTATGTGGCGCAGCCAAATCTTAGTAAAGCGATCAAGCATCTGGAGCGGGAATTTGGAATTTCTATCTTTGAGCGGTCTTCAAAGGGAGTTAAGGCGACAAGAGAAGGACAGAAATTTCTGGAGTATGCCAAAAGGATCATTTACGAAATAGAGGAAATGAAAAGGGACTGCAGTGATCTGGGGAAAGAAAATCTCTCATTTAAGATTACTGTTCCGAGGGCAAGTTACATTTCCAGTGCATTTGCAGAGTTTATCGGAATGCAGAGCAAGGAAACGGCGATCAAAGCAGAATTTCAGGAAAACAGTTCTATGCATGCCATTGAAAATGTGTTGCAGAACGGGTATTCCATGGGAATCATCCGGTATCTGTGCGAGAATGAACCTTATTTTCAGTCGCTTCTTGATCTGAAAGGGCTGGATGCAGAACTTCTGGCAGAGCTTCCGTATATGATCTTAACTTCTGCGGATGGAGATCTTGCAAAGAGGGAGTTAAAGACAAGAGAAGAACTGGAAGATGGTGTGGAAATCCTGCATGGGGACTGGAAACTTCCAACCGGAGAATACACCGAGCTGAGTGAGAATGGAGAGTCGCTTCATCCACATAATAAAATTTATATTTTTGAAAGGGGAAGCCAGTTTGATATTTTGCGGGAAGTAAAAAACAGTTATATGTGGGTATCGCCAGTACCGGAAAAATTAAGGAAAAACTACAATCTGGTGCAGAAGCATGCCGGATTTTCCGGACAGATGATCCGGGATGTGCTGATCTACAAAAAGGGTTATCAGAAAAAATTGTACGAAAGAGAATTTATTGAGCATTTAAAAGAAACAATCCGTGAAATGATGTAAATGAGAGCAGAATGATATATCGGACCAAGATATATCCATTCTGCTCTTTTTGTGTATTTTATGAGCTGGGTACACATTTATCCGTCTATTCATAAATACTAATACTTTTGATTCTTGTATTATTATATATTGGAAAATATATAGCTATCATATATGAAATGTATAAACGAAAACTATAGATATATGTTATAATGTCATAAAAATGATAGAATAATAAGAAGGAAATGTACAATATGACGAAGGAGGAAATGGAATGTTAGATGCATCTTATTATCAGAAAACGGATGAGATCATTGCCATGCATACAAGGGAGGAACGCTCATTGATACCGATCATTCAGGATATTCAGGAGGAATACCGTTATCTTCCACCGGAACTGCTTACCTATGTAGCAAAACAGATCGGGATTACAGAGGCAAAAGCGTACAGTGTGGCAAGCTTTTATGAGAATTTTTCATTTGAACCGAAAGGAAAGTATGTGATCAAGGTCTGTGACGGAACAGCCTGTCATGTGCGTAAATCCATTCCTATCCTGGAAGCGCTGTATAAAGAGCTGGGGTTAAATGAGCACAAGCATACATCAGACGATATGCTTTTTACAGTAGAGACTGTATCCTGTCTTGGAGCCTGTGGACTTGCACCTGCGATCACAGTTAATGATGAAGTACATCCGAAGATGTCACCGGAGAAGGTAATCAAACTTCTTGAAGAACTGAGAGGTGAAGAAAATGAAAATTGAAAACAGAACGGAACTGAAGGAATATCGTATTGAATGTCAGAAAAAACAATCGGCTGACTGCAGAGTACTGGTTTGCGGGGGAACCGGATGTCTGGCAAGTGGATCAGGCAAGATTTATGAAAAGTTAAAAGAACTGACAAAAGATCATACAGGGGTAGAAGTAAAGATCGGGGAAGAAATCGCACATACAAAGGTTATGAAGAGTGGATGTCATGGCTTCTGCGAGATGGGACCTCTGGTAAGAATTGAGCCATATAATTATTTATATATTAAAGTAAAACTGGAAGACTGCGAAGAGATTTATAACGAAACAATCCTGGGTGGCAGACCGGTAGAGCGACTTCTCTACAAAATGGATGGAGTGACCTATCCGTCACAGGAAGAGATTCCGTTCTACGCAAAGCAGACCAGACTGGTACTGAAGAATTGCGGACATATCGACGCAGAGCATATTGGGGGTGCACTTGCAGTCGGTGCTTATGCCGGAATCGAAAAGGCACTCTTTGAGATGACACCGGAAGCAGTGATCCAGACAATCTATGATTCGAATCTGCGTGGACGTGGAGGTGCCGGATTCCGCACCGGCAGAAAGTGGCAGCAGGTTGCTTCCCAGAAAGAAAAGATCCGCTATGTGGTCTGCAATGGTGATGAAGGTGATCCGGGTGCATTTATGGACCGAAGTATCATGGAAGGTGATCCGCACCGTATGATCGAGGGCATGATGATCGCAGCATATGCAGTACAGGCACAGGAAGGCTATATCTATGTACGTGCAGAATATCCGCTTGCGATTGAAAGACTGAAGACAGCGATCAGACAGGCAGAGGCAATCGGACTTTTAGGAGACAACATTCTTGGAACCAATTTCAGTTTCCATTTACATATCAACCGTGGTGCAGGTGCATTCGTCTGTGGAGAAGGCAGCGCACTGACGGCATCCATTGAAGGAAAACGTGGAATGCCGAGAGTAAAACCGCCACGTACAGTAGAGCAGGGATTATGGGCAAGACCAACTGTTCTTAATAACGTAGAAACCTATGCCAATGTTCCGATGATCGTAACAAATGGTGCAGACTGGTTCAAAGGAATCGGTACACCAGAGAGTCCCGGAACGAAAGCATTTGCACTGACCGGTAATGTAAGAAATACAGGACTGATCGAAGTACCAATGGGAATTACATTGCGCGAAGTTATTTATGACATCGGCGGTGGAATCCAGAATGACAAGAAATTCAAAGCAGTACAGATCGGTGGTCCGTCCGGTGGATGTCTGACCGAGGATCAGCTGGACAGTAAGATGGACTTTGATTCACTGGCGAAGATCGGGGCAATGATCGGTTCGGGCGGTCTGGTTATCATGGACGAGGATACCTGTATGGTAGAGGTTGCCAGATTCTTCATGAGTTTTACACAGAGAGAAAGCTGTGGAAAATGTGTTCCTTGCCGTGAAGGTACAAAGAGAATGCTTGAAATCCTGGAGCGTATTGTAGCAGGAAACGGAAAACCATCCGATATGGAGGAGCTTCGTGAACTGGCAGATATGATTGAGAGTACGGCGCTTTGTGGACTTGGAAAGAGCGCACCGAAACCGGTTATCAGTACCATGAATGCATTTGAAGAGGAATATCTGGAACATATCAACGAGAAACGCTGCCGGACAGGTGTCTGTTCAAATCTGCGTAAATTCCAGATCGATCCGGAGATATGCAAGGGCTGCTCGAAGTGTGCAAGAAACTGTCCGGCAGGTGCAATTGAAGGCGTGCTGAAATCTCCTTATCATATCAATCAGGAGAAATGTATCAAGTGCGGAGCCTGCATGGAACAGTGTCCGTTTAAAGCAATTCATATCGAGAAATAGGAGGAATGAGTCATGGGATATATGACAATAGATGGAAGGAAGGTAGAGTTTACAGATGAGCCGAATGTACTTTCTGTCATCCGTAATGCAGATATAGATATACCGACACTCTGCTACCATTCAGAACTGTCTGTGTATGGAGCCTGTCGTTTGTGTACCGTAGAAGATGAGAGAGGAAAGACGTTTGCATCCTGTTCAGAACCTCCAAGAGATGGGATGGTCATTTACACGAATACTCCGCGTCTTATGAAATATCGTAAGATGATTCTGGAGCTTTTACTTGCTGCACATTGCAGAGACTGTACAACCTGTATCAAGAGTGGAGAATGTCAGCTTCAGGCGCTGGCACACCGTATGGGCGTCACAACCGTCCGATTTGAAAATACAAAAGAACAGTATCCACTGGATTTCAGTTCACCGTCAATCGTGCGTGACCCGAATAAATGTATTCTCTGTGGTGACTGTGTCCGTATGTGCGACAATGTACAGTCTGTTAATGCGATTGATTTTGCATACCGGGGAACAAAGGCTCTGGTAACACCGGCATTTAACAAAAAGATTGCAGAGACAGACTGCGTAAACTGTGGACAGTGCAGGGTTGTCTGTCCTACAGGTGCGATCAGTATCAATACCAATATCGAAGTGATCTGGGATCTTCTTGCAGATAAGAATACAAAGGTGATCGCACAGATCGCACCGGCAGTCCGGGTCGCAGTCGGCGATCAGTTCGGCCTTCCAAGAGGGGAAAATGTGATGGGAAAACTCGTCAATGTGTTGCACCGCCTTGGATTTGATGAAGTTTATGATACTTCTTATGGTGCAGACCTTACGGTGATCGAGGAATCTGAAGAGCTTCTTGAACGACTTGCATCCGGGGAAAATCTCCCATTATTTACATCCTGCTGTCCGGCATGGGTAAAATTCTGTGAGAACCGTTATCCGGATCTGGCAAAAAATCTGTCAACCTGCCGTTCACCGCAGCAGATGTTTGGTGCTGTGATCCGTGAATACTATAAGGATCCGGAAAAGAATGGTGGAAAGAGAATCGTTTCTGTATCGATCATGCCGTGTACTGCAAAGAAAGAAGAGATTTTAAGACCGGAATCTTCCACGAATGGAAAACAGGATATTGATTATGTACTGACTACAACAGAGCTGATTACAATGATCCGGAAATCCGGTATCCGCTTTGAAAATCTGGAGATCGAAGCATCCGATATGCCGTTTGGTATCGGATCTGGTGCAGGTGTGATCTTCGGAGTAACCGGTGGTGTGACAGAAGCCGTACTCAGGCGCCTTCGTGAAGGACATAACCGTGTGGAAATGGATAAGATCAAATTCAGTGGAGTTCGTGGAGAAGAAGGACTGAAAGAAGTAGAGTTTGATTACAACGGACGTACTATCCATGCAGCTGTTGTCAGTGGACTTGGAAATGCAGATGCGCTGATGAAGAAGATCCAGAAGGGCGAGGTACATTACGACTTTGTTGAGGTTATGGCATGCAGGCGCGGATGTATCATGGGTGGCGGACAGCCAGTCCCGGCAGGTCCGAGAAGCAGGATAGCCAGAAGCAAAGGCCTGTATGATACCGATATCAATACGCAGATTAAGAAGTCGAATGAGAATCCGCTGATCCTGTCATTATATGATGAACTTCTGAAAGGAAAGACCCACGAATTACTTCATCGTAATTTTGAGGCAGCGAAAAAATAAAATTGTACGAAAAAGAGTATAAGACAATGCAGTCGTCGATCTGGCGGCTGCATTGTCTTATTTCAGAGTATTTCCATACATTCACTGGCACTTTTTTCTCATTTCGATCCCCTTCGCTTTCTATATATAAATGAAGTAGGTCATGAAATTATGATAAACATATAGTCATTAAGGTGTCGATTTTGAAACAAAAACTTCCGGGATTTTTAATGGAGAGTTTAGAAAAAATAGGGAAATAAACCAGGAAAGATGACTCTTGTCAAGAAGAAACATATCTGTTATAGTGAGTAAGAATAAATAAAGAAACTTTTTCAGTGCTAGGCAGAAGAATTTCTGGTCGGCTTAAAAGGGAATCAGGTGAAAGTCCTGAGCGATCCGGTCACTGTAAATGAGGAGTAAAGCGGCGGCATGCCATTGCATAAAAATGTGAGAAGGTGCAGCTTTGTTAGGATCCATAAGCCAGGAGACCTGCTGAAAGAGAGTAAATTGCTTCCGATGAAAGCGCGTTTACATACACAAAGAAATGATATCTTGCTTCATACAGAGTATGAAAGCAGGATTTTTGTGCTGCCATATATACGGAGAAGAGTTTCGGTGGCAGAGGGTGTAGGTGAAATCTGCTTTCAGGAAAAAGGAAGCAGATTTTTTTTGCATACGATGAGCCAGGTGCAGATTTATGCTTGCACGAGAAACTGAATTTGGCGAATGTACATCATCGAGCTGTCAAGCGACAGAAGATCAGGACATCAGGAGGAAGAGTTGGATTATGAAGAGGAATTCAAAACAATTTCTTGCACTTTTCATGGCAGTTGCAATGTCGGTTACACCGGTTTCTTATGCTTACGCTGAGGACAGTGCAGTGGCAGGAGTAGAAAATACAGAATCAGGTCAGCAGACCGTAGAAGTAACAGACGGAAAAATCGGTGCGGCAGACGCTACAGGTCAGCCGGCTGAAGAAGTGACTGGACAGGAAGAAGAAACGACTGCCAGACAGGGAACGGACGAGAAGCAGAAGAGTCAGGAAGAGCCGAAAGAAGAAAATGCGGCAACAGGGAATGGAACTGAGGCAGAGAAGAAAGAAGCGGGCGAAGACGGAAAGAGCGAAGAGAAGGCTGCAGAGGAGCAGAAGGTTAAGTCGGAAGAAACGGCGGAAAATGCCGGAGAAGTGAATACGCAGGAAGAGAAAAATGTTATCAGTGATTTTGCAATGTTTAAGGTTGGATCGTCTTCTGTTGTAAAAGAAAATGATCACCTGAAAGTTTCGATAGAAACAGAGAATACAACTTACAATAAAATTTATATTGGAAGTAAAGCTGATACAGTTGAACGGAAAGAAGAAAAGGCGATAGTTGGAACAGGAACAGGCAACGGGTATTTATTTTCATTTGAACTTCCACTGTCAGCAGATGGAACGGATGTTGCCTTTGTACCGCATAGCCAAAAGAAAGGTTGGGTGAGTAAGAAAGAAGACGGAGATTACACGCTTCATATTTCATCGTCAGCAGAAAATAAAAAAGACGACACAGAAAATCCTGAACAGGGGGGCAATTTAGGAGAGAGCAAACCGGAAACCGGAAGTGGCGAAAACCAGAAACCGGGAAATGAGGACAAGACTGTACTGGATACTGGAAAATATGTGGTGGATGTAGATACATTTTCTTCTTCTGGAATGTTTCGGATAGTTAATTGTGTGTTGACTTCTGTTGGTGGCAAGATGCAGGCAGATATTACACTTAGTGGAACAGGATATGATTATTTATACGTGGGAACCGCTAAGGATGCTGAAAAAGCTTCAAAAGATCAGTTAATTGCGCCTAAAGAAATTGTAGAAGGAAAATGTGTATTTACAGTGCCGGTGGAGAGCATGAATACTGGGATTCAGATTGCAGCACATGGGAAAAAAAGTGGTAAATGGTTTGATCGTACATTAACATTCAAGACAGAAGGAATGACCAAATATGTTCAGGTAAGTGATGGCTCTTATAAAGCAAACGTAACTTCAAGTTCATCCATGTTTAAAGTTACGGATTGCATCTTAACATCAAAAAATGGGGAGATGACTGCAAAAATTACACTCAGTGGTACAGGATATGATTATCTGTATGTAGGAACAAGTACCGAAGCAGCACTTGCAGATAAGTCCAAGTGGATTCCTTATGTTGTGGACAAAAATGGTATGTATACCTATACGATTCCGGTTTCTTTATTAGACACAGGAATTTCAGTGGCAGCATTTTCTCATAAAAAGCAAATATGGTATGACCGTACCTTGACATTCGCCTCAGCAGGCATGAAGAATCTGAATAATAGCAATTCCACAAATGGAACTACTGGAAATAATGGCAACACCAACCAAGGAAATAACACCAGCCAGAACACCAACTTTGGAACCGACACCACTTCCGGAGGCACAGGCACAAACCAGACCCCGGACAAAGAATCCAAATACGAGGCAGATTTAAATGGTGGAACTGCCCGTGTAAACAGTGCAACAACACTTGCAGACGGTGTCTATACACCGGATAAATTTTCCTGGTCAGGTGGAACCGGAAAGGTCAGCATCAGTTGTACCAAGATTACCGTGACAGGCGGTCAGGCATATGCTACCATTGTATTTAGCAGTGGTTCTTATGGCTATGTAAAGGCGAATGGAAATACCTATTATCCGACAGCAACCGGAAGTACGTCTACATTTGTCATTCCGGTAGAACTGAACAAGAACAATACGATCATCGGTATGACAACCAAGATGTCAACAGCGCATGAAATCAGCTATTCGATTTTCATTTACCTAAGTGCTGCAGCAAAAGCAGACGGAACTACAGTAAGTGGGGAGACCAATTTAAGTGCAGATACACTGGATGAGAAAGCACCGGAAATCATGGGACTTTCTTATCAGTCTGAGACAAAGGTAGAGCATGCTAAGTACTTCAAGATCTATCATTATGATCAGGGAATCACTCTTTTAGAAATCGATCAGAGAAAAGATGAGGATACAAAAGAGACTAAGACAAAGGATACAAAAGAAGATACAGATTCCGGACTGACACCGGCACAGGAAGAAAAGCTTGCGCTTTACAAAGCAAAGATCGTCCGTTATCTGATCGTCCCGGAAGACGCAGAAATTCCGGCAGGTCTGGATAAAGAAATGATCGTGATCCAGAAGCAGAAGAAGTCTGCATATGTAGGTTCAGAGGAAGTACTGGAAATCCTGGATAAGCTGAATGCAACAGACCAGATTACATCAGTAGGGGTAAAACAGAAGAACTGTAAGGTAGAAGGCATTGCAAAAGCAATGAAAGCTAAGAAGATCATTTATGCAGGAACCTATAAGAAACCGGAAAATAAAAAACTGATGAAGAGTAAGTGTGATCTTGCAATTCTTTCCAATAAAATTCTTCCGGATGAAAAGAATGAGAAGAAAATGTCGGTAGAAGATCAGCAGAAGAGATACGAAGAGCTGGCAGAAAAATTTGTTCTTCTGGATATTCCGATGATCGTTGACCGGTCAGCAGATGAGAAAAAGGATGATGCGAAAGAAGAATGGAGCAAGGTTTACGAGGCGATTTTCGCGCAGACAGACAGTGCAGATTCTTCTGCAATAAACTAGGCAGATTCTTTTTTATATACAGAGGTAGAAAATGAAAAAGAGAACGATGCGTCTGGGGGGCATTCTTTTAAGTACAGTGCTGCTTGGGATGGTGGCACTGACCGGATGCGGGCAGGCGAAAAGGAATACAACAGATACAAAAAAAACAGAAAACAGCAGTACAAAAGGAAGTGCCAAAGAAAAAAAAGGTCCGGAGATTGACGGACTCACCTATGAATCTACGATGGATCTGGAATATGCCGAAGGTTTTCAGGTATATTATTACAAAGACGGCTATAAGATGATCGATATCAAAGGCGATGCAAAATTTCTGGTCGTCCCGGAAAATCAGGATGTGCCGGATGGAGCCGAGGAGGATTACGTGATCCTTCAGCAGCCGCTGGATCATATTTATCTTGCGGCGACATCTGCAATGGCACTTTTTAATGCGATCGATTCTCTGGATAATATCACAATGACAGGTACCCAGGCTTCCGGATGGTATATTGAGAATGCGGTGAAAGCGATGGATGACGGGAAAATGAAATTTGCAGGGAAATACAGTGAACCGGATTATGAGATGCTGGTGGACGAAGACTGTGATCTAGCCATCGAATCGACCATGATCCTTCACACACCGAAGGTACAGGAGATGATCGAATCTCTGGATATCCCGGTGATGATCGACCGGTCCAGCTATGAATCGCATCCTCTGGGAAGAACTGAATGGATCAAACTTTATGCAGCAATGCTGAATAAAGAAGATGCAGCGGATGCATTTTTTGAAAAGCAGGTGGAAAATGTCGATGCGCTCAAAGATTTTAAGAATACCGAGAAGACAGTTGCATTTTTCTATGTAAGCAGTGACGGAACGGTGGTAGTAAGAAGAAGTGATGATTATATTCCGAAAATGATCGAACTTTCCGGTGGAAGATATGTATTCGATGATCTGACTGGCGATGACAGTAATACTTCAGCAGTAAAACTTACAATGGAAGAATTTTACGCACAGGCGGCGGATGCAGATTATCTGATTTATAATTCAAGTATCGATAATCCAATCAACAGTGTAAAAGATCTGGAAGAAAAAGATGCACTTTTTTCTGATTTCAAAGCAGTCAAAGAAGGAAATGTATGGTGTACCGGTAAATATCTGTATCAGGCAACCGATATCGTTGGGGAACTGATCACGGATATGAATCTGATGCTGACAGGCGGCGATGAAAGCAAGATGACATTTTTATACCATGTAAAATAGAAAACGGAGAAGAAAATGGGACAGGCAGGAATGAAAAATAACTGGAAAAGGAATACAAGATATATGGGAGTCTTTGCGGTGCTGGCAGCAGTTTTTTGCATGATCGTAGTGCTGAACATCAATACCGGAAATGTACAGATTTCGGTTCCTGAGATTTTACGGATCCTGTTTCTGAAAAAAGGAACACAGGTGCAGATGAATATTATCTGGAAAATCCGTCTTCCGCGTGTCCTGATGGCGGGGATTCTGGGAGGGGCACTTGCCCTTTCCGGATTTTTATTGCAGACATTTTTTTCCAACCCGATCGCAGGACCGTATGTACTGGGGATTTCTTCGGGTGCAAAGATGATGGTCGCTCTGGCGATGATCATCTTTTTAAAATATTACACTTTGGTATCATCTTATATACTGATCATTGCAGCATTTATCGGATCTATGCTTTCAATTGGATTTATCCTGCTTCTTGCAAGAAAAATCCGGAATATGGCAACTCTTCTGGTTGGCGGAATCATGATCGGTTATATCTGCTCGGCAGTAACTGATTTTGTAGTGACTTTTGCGGAGGATTCAGATATCGTGAATCTGCATGGCTGGTCACAGGGAAGCTTTTCCGGTATGAGTTGGAGCAATGTAAAGGTAGCAGCGCTTATGGTAGGAATCACACTGATCCTTACCTTTTTCCTGTCAAAGCCGATCGGAGCGTATCAGCTGGGAGAAATGTATGCGCAGAGTATGGGGGTCAATATCCGTGTGTTCCGGGTGCTTCTGATTCTGCTTTCCAGTGTATTTTCCGCATGTGTGACCGCATTTGCAGGGCCGATCTCATTCGTTGGAATCGCAGTTCCGTATCTGATCAAGCATCTTCTCGGGACGGCAAAACCGCTGGTTGTGATACCGGCAACATTCCTTGGCGGGGCGGTGTTCTGTATGGGATGTGATCTGATCGCGCGTATGGCATTTGCACCACTGGAGTTGAATATCAGTACTGTGACTTCGATCTTTGGTGCACCGATCGTAATTTTCATGATGATAAAAGGAAGAAAAGGGAAATAAATATGAGTGAGAGCTATTTTCAGATGAAAGATCTTTCTGTCGGATATCATGGAAATGTACTGATCCATGATATCTGTACAGAGATTAAAAAAGGTGAGATATTGACGCTGATCGGACCAAACGGTTCCGGGAAATCTACGATTTTAAAAAGTATTACCAAGCAGCTTACGCTCATTGGAGGTAAGGTGACGATCGGTGAAAAGAATCTGAAAGACTTATCTTACAAAGAGCTTGCAACGAAGATGGCAGTGGTGCTGACACAGCGGGCAAAGCCGGAGCTGATGACCTGCTATGAGGTCGTAGCAGCAGGGCGGTATCCTTATACAGGACGGCTTGGGATATTAACGCGAGAAGATGAGAAAAAGACACAGGAAGCACTGGAAATTGTCCATGCAACAGAATACGCAGAAAAAAGTTTTGAGGCGATCAGTGACGGGCAGAGACAGCGGATCCTTCTGGCAAGAGCGATCTGCCAGGAACCGGAGGTACTGATCCTGGATGAACCCACTTCTTTTCTGGATATCCGTTATAAGCTGGAGTTGCTTACTATTTTGAAAAATATGGCGAAAGAAAAGCAGATCACGGTCATTATGTCACTTCATGAGATCGATCTGGCGCAGAAGATCTCGGATAAGATCCTGTGCGTTAAAGGAGATACAATTTTCGGTTATGGAGAGCCGGAGGCGATTTTTAAAGAAGATTTTATCCAGAAACTTTATGAGATCGACAACGGGCATTTTGATCCTGTGTTCGGAAGTGTGGAGCTTGCAAAGGCGGAGGGAGAGGCAGAAGTATTTGTGATCTCCTCCGGAGGCAGTGGAATCCCTGTTTACCGGAACCTTCAGAAAGCAAAGATTCCATTTTCGGCAGGAATCCTGTATACTAATGATATTGACTATCATCTGGCAGAACATCTGGCGGTCAGCGTAATCGAAGAAGAGCCATTTGAACCGGTAAGCGACCGTGCATTTGAACGGGCAAAGCAGATGATCAGGCAGTGTAAAAAGGTGATAAATGCAGGAATTGTGATTGGGACAACCAACCGGAAGATGAAAGAACTGCTTGTATTTGCAGAAGAAATGGGGAAGCTGGAATCATATGAAAAATAGACTTTTGCACATTTACTGTGGAGATGGAAAAGGAAAGACGACGGCGGCAACAGGGCTTGCAGTGCGCGCAGCTGGAAGCAGTATGCGGGTTCTGTTTGCCCGTTTTTTAAAAAATGAATTTTCAGGAGAATTGAAGATTCTGGATCAGATCCCGGAGATCGAGGTACTTCATCTGGAAAAGAGCTATGGATTTTTTAAGACACTTTCTGAAAAGGAACAGGAAGAAGTCCGAGAGATGTATGGCAGGCTGTGGGATACGATCCAGAGAAAAATCAGCACAGGGGATTATGATATGCTTGTGATCGATGAATTTATGGCGGCATACCGGTATGGACTGATTCCGAATGAAGAGGCGGTGCAGTTCTTAAAAGACAGACCGGACAATCTGGAAGTGGTTCTGACCGGACGGGATCCGTCAGATGAGTTATTGGAGCTGGCAGATTATATTTCGGAGGTTAAGATGGTACGGCATCCTTTTGAAAAAGGAATCCGGGCAAGGAAAGGCATCGAATACTAAGGAGACGAAATGAAAATGGACAAGATGCAGGTCGTGTGGAAAAATCAAAAAGAACTGCGGTGCGGATACACAACGGGAAGCTGTGCTGCGGCAGCAGCAAAGGCGGCAGCGGCAATGCTCTTTTCCGGGGAGGAAGTCCGCCAGGTATCTCTTATGACACCGAAAGGGATCGAACTGTATCTGGAAGTGGAAGAGATCCAGAGAGAAAATGAAGCGGTCAGCTGTGCCATTCAGAAGGATAGCGGAGATGATCCGGATGTGACGAACGGGATCTTCGTTTACGCCAAGGTCACGAAAAAAAAGGAAAAAGGAATGACCTTAGATGGTGGAATCGGAGTCGGGCGCTTTACCCGGAAGGTGCTGGAGCAGGAAGCCGGAGAGGCAGCAATCAACAAAGTGCCACGGCAGATGATCCGGGAAGCGGTGCAAAGCCAGATTGAGAAATACGAATGGGATGGCGGTGCAGACATTGTGATCTATATCCCGGAGGGCGTGGAGATCGCGAAGAAAACGTTTAATCCAAGACTTGGGATTGAAGGCGGGATTTCGGTACTTGGAACCTCCGGGATCGTAGAACCGATGAGCGAACAGGCACTGACGCAGACTATTTTCATGGAAATGAAGATGCTTCGTGATGAAGGTCACCGGTATTGTTATCTGACACCGGGAAATTATGGAAATGATTTTCTAAGGCAGACACTTGGGTACGACCAGGAGCTTGCGGTGAAATGCAGCAATTATATCGGGGATGCGATTGATGACGGCGTGCGGCTGAAGATGGACGGTCTGCTGCTTGTAGGACATATCGGAAAGCTGGTCAAGATCGCTGCAGGTGTAATGAATACTCATTCCAGACAGGCAGATGCAAGAATGGAAGTGCTTGCCGTCCATGCGGCAATGGCAGGGGCAGACCGTGAGACAGTCTGTGCTCTGATGAAGTGTTTTACGACGAAGGAAGCATTGGACATTCTGGAAGAAAGAGGACTTTTGGAAGAGACGATGCGGACCGTGATGGAGAAGATCGAGTATCATTTGGCGAAGCGTGCCGGCGAGAAGATGAAGGTCGGGGCGCTGATGTTTTCGGATGAGCTCGGTGTTCTGGGGAAGACGTCTTTTGTAGATGAACTGAGGCAAAAGATCGGATAAGCGACGGGATAAAAGTAAAGAAAACAGAAAGGTTTGACAGAGAATGGCAGGAAGATTTGACCTTGCGGGTGTAGGTCCGGGAGATCCGGAACTGATGACGATAAAGACAATGCGTGCGATTAAGGCGTGTCAGATATTGGTACTTCCAATTGGCAGTCCGGAGTTAAAGAAACCGGAACTGGAAGAGGGGGAAGAAGAGACATTTGCAAAAGAATGTCTGGCATATCGGATTGCGTGTGAGGCAGAGCCGGAGACGAAAAAGAAGCTGCGGCTCTATCTTCCCATGCCAATGATCAAGGGAAAAAAACTCCTGAAAGAGATACACGATGAGGGTGCAAGAAAGGCGGCAGAGCTTCTGGAGAAAGGAAAGAATCTGGTTTTTCTGACGCTTGGAGATCCGACCGTGTATTCGACAGGAATTTATATTTATAAAAGACTGAAAAAGATGGGATATCAGGGGGAGATATTTTCCGGGATTCCGTCTTTTTGTGCTGTGGCAGCAAGGCTGGAGATCCCGCTTGCGGAGAACCGGCAGGAGCTGCATGTCCTTCCGGCATCCTACGGGATTGAAGAAAAGTTGAAGCTTCCGGGGACGAAGGTTCTTATGAAGACTGGGAAAAAGATGGCGCAGGTCAAATCTGTTCTGAAAGAGGAAGGACAGCAGGCGAAAATGGTCATGAACTGCGGATTGGATGGAGAAAAAATTTACAAATGCACAGAAGAAATACCGGAAGATGCGGGATATTTTTCGATTGTAATAGCAAAGGAGAAAGAAAAATGATTCATTTTGTTGGAGCAGGAAGCGGTGCTGTGGATCTGATCACAGTACGGGGGCAGAAGCTTTTGGAGGAAGCGGATATTGTGGTGTATGCCGGTTCGCTGGTAAATCCGGAACTTCTTACCGTATGTCAGAAGGACTGTCAGATTTACAACAGTGCGAAGATGACGCTGGAAGAAGTGACGGAAGTGATGATTTCCGGAGAGAAGCAGGGGAAAAAAGTTGTCCGGCTGCATACGGGTGATCCGTGTCTGTATGGTGCGATCAAAGAGCAGATGGATCTGCTGGAAAAGGAGAATATTTCTTATAAAGTGTGCCCGGGAGTCAGCTCCTTTTGCGGAGCGGCATCTGCACTGAATGCAGAATATACTCTTCCTGGGATTTCACAGTCTGTGGTGATCACACGGATGGCAGGAAGAACACCGGTTCCGGAAAAAGAATCCATTGAAAGCTTCGCTGCGCACCAGGCAACGATGGTAATCTTTTTAAGTACCGGGATGCTAGAAGAACTGTCGAAGCGTCTGATCGAAGGCGGTTATCAGCCGGAGACTCCGGCAGCGATCGTCTACAAGGCAACCTGGGAGGATGAAAAGGTGTGCAGATGTAAGGTGAAAGATCTTGCGGTGACAGCAAAGGAGAATGGAATTACAAAGACAGCACTGATCGTGGTTGGTGAGGTGCTTGGCGGAGAGTATGAACGGTCACTTTTATATCATCCGGAGTTTACAACAGAGTTCAGGCAGGGCAAAGGAAAAGAAGGTGCAGGAAATGTGTAAAATTGGAAAAGTCTATGTAATCGGTCTTGGACCGGGTGCTGAGAAAGAAATGACATACCGGGCGTCCACGGCACTGGAAAAAAGTGAGGTTATTATCGGGTATACCGTATATACGGGACTGATACGGGAAAGGTTTCCGGATAAAAAGTACCTTTCCACACCAATGCGGCAGGAAGTGATCCGCTGTGAGATGGCAATGGATGAGGCGATGAAAGGAAGTACGGTAGCTATGGTATGCAGTGGGGATGCCGGAATTTACGGAATGGCAGGTCTGCTCTATGAGATGGGACAGGGCTACCCGGAGGTGGAGCTGGAGGTCGTGCCGGGGATCACGGCGGCAAATGGCGGTGCGGCAGTTCTTGGTGCACCTCTGATGCATGATTTTGCAGTGATCAGTCTGAGTGATCTTCTGACACCGTGGGAGAAGATTGAAAAGAGGATCCGCGGAGCTGCGATGGCGGATTTTGTGATCTGTCTGTATAATCCGTCCAGCCGGAAACGGGCAGATTACCTGAAAAAGGCATGCGAGTATATCCTGGAGTACCAGAGCCCGGATACAGTCTGCGGTTATGTGCGGAACATCGGACGTGAAGGCGAAGATGCACATATTCTGACACTTTCTGAGCTGAAGGATACGGAGGTTGATATGTTTACAACCGTTTATATCGGCAACAGCCAGACGAGAAATGTGGATGGGAAAATGGTGACACCGAGAGGCTATCGATTGGAGGAATAACTGTGGAAAACCGAAAATGCCAGGTAAATCTTGCCGGGATCGGGATGGGAAGCAAAGGAACGCTTACGGAAGAGGTCAGAAAGATCATTGCGGAAAGTGATGTGCTGATCGGAGCTACGCGGATGCTGGAAGGATTCCGGGAAAAAAAGAAATGCTGCTATGCAGAGTATCTGCCGGAAAAAATCAGAGCAATCCTGGATGAGCAGGAGGAAAAGACCAGATGTACGGTGCTGTTTTCCGGGGATACCGGATTTTACAGCGGGGCAAAAAAGCTGGCGGATATTCTGAAAAAAGACGGATATGAAGTACAGATTTTTCCGGGGATTTCATCTGTAATCTATCTTGCGGCAAAGCTTGGAAAAAGCTGGGAGGATGCGAAGATTCTCAGCATGCATGGAAGAAGTCAGAATTTTATCCATGTAGTTGCAAACCATGAAAAGACATTTCTGATCCTTGGAAAAAGTGCGGGAAAAGAGATCTGCGAAAAACTGAAATATTACCATCTGGAACAAGTAACCGTTTCGGTTGGAAATCATTTGTCTTATCCGGATGAAGAGATTGTAATCAAAAAAGGAAACGAGCTTCAGGCAGAAGATTTTGGTGATCTTACCACTATTCTGATCGAGAATCCAAAGCCGGAAAAGAGAACAGGAATTCATCTTGCAGATGAGGAGCTGATCCGTGGAAGTGTTCCGATGACGAAGGAGGAAGTGCGGACAGTCAGCATTGCAAAATTGAAGCTTACAAAGAATGCAGTAATATATGATGTGGGGGCCGGAACCGGTTCGGTGTCTATAGAGGCTGCTCTTCAGGGAGAGAATCTCCGCGTTTATGCAATAGAGAAGAATCCGGAGGGTGCAGAACTGATCAGGAAGAATATGCAGAAATTCCGGGCAGACCAGATTCAGGTTATAGAAGGAGTTGCACCGGAAGCACTGGAAGCACTGGAAATGCCGACCCATGCTTTTATCGGAGGCAGTACAGGACAGTTAAAAGAAATTATTCAGTGCATAAAGAAAAAAAATCCAGACGTCCGTATCGTGATCAATGCGATTTCGCTGGAAACCGTGAAGGAAGCGATGGAGGCGATGGAGGAAGGACTGCTTGTAGATCCGGAAATCATACAACTGAATGTGGCAAAGTCAAAGAAACTTGGAAGATATCACATGATGACCGGGTTAAATCCGATTTATATTATTTCAGACGGAGGAGATACAGAATGAAAATTCCCGGAATTGTAATCGCGGCATCTGCCAGTGGGAGTGGAAAGACAGCGGTGACAATGGCAATGATCAAAGCATTTAAAAATGCCGGAAAGAAGGTACGCGCCTGCAAATGCGGACCGGATTATATTGATCCTATGTTTCACCGGGAGGTGCTGGGAATTGATTCCGAGAACCTGGATCTGTATTTTTGTGACCGGGAGCGCTTGAAAGAGCGGTTTATGCATCATGCGGAAGGCGCGGAGCTTGTGGTGACAGAAGGTGTGATGGGGTACTATGACGGGATCAGTCTGGATTCGGATCAGGCAAGTACTTATGACGTTGCGAGAACCCTGGGACTTCCGGTAATCCTGGTTGTTCCGGCAAGAGGTATGGCATCGACAATCCTGGCAGTATTGAAGGGAATGATTGAATACCGGAATGACAGTAATATCCGGGGAATCATTCTGAACCGGATTTCCCCGATGCTGTATCCGAAGATGAAGAAGATGATCGAAGAGGGATTGCAGACAATGGGATTCCAGGTTCAGGTGGTTGGTTATGTGCCGGAGGAGGATGCTTTTCATCTGGAGAGTCGGCATTTGGGACTGATGCTTCCGGAGGAAATAGGGAACCTGGGAAAACAGATTGACCGGGCAGCAGAGATTCTGACAGAGACACTTGATATGGAATCGGTGCTGAAAATTGCCTGGGAAGCAAAAGAAATGGAGTATCATCCGGTGAAGGCAAAACAGGAAGCAGCCGGACGAAAAGTGCGTATCGGCGTAGCGCGTGACTTGGCCTTTTGTTTCTATTACAAGGATAATATGGAGCTTTTAAAAGAGCTTGGATGTGAGATCATTCCGTTTAGTCCTTTGGAGGATACAAGGCTTCCGGAACATTTAGACGGACTTTTATTTGGTGGTGGATATCCGGAACTTTGTGCGAAACATCTGGCAGAAAACAGAGCTATGCGAAAAGATGTAAGAAAGCAGATTGAAAATGGAATTCCATGTATTGCGGAATGTGGAGGATTTCTATATTTGACAGAAGAGCTGGAAGGGGAAGATGGAAAGCACTATCCGATGGTGGGGGCACTTCCGGGAAAAGGGATCAAAAAAGGGCGACTTACCAGATTCGGATACATTGAGCTGACTGCGGAAATGAACGGAGTGTATATGAAAAAGGGAGAGAAGATCCGGGCGCATGAGTTCCATTATTGGGATTCTACGGAAAACGGAGAGGATACACTTGCCGTAAAGCCGGATGGTGTGAGAAAATGGCAGGCTGTTCATATGAAGGGGAATCTGTTTGCGGGATTTCCGCATTTATACTTTTATTCCAACCCCAAAGTGGCCAAACGCTTTGTAGAAGCGTGTAGAACCTACAGAAGCAAGTCAAAAGCTGACAAAGACAAATCGAAAAGACAGGAGATTAGACTTACAGATGGAAGAGACCAGATGGAAAGAGAAAATAAAACCACTTGATGAAAATGCAATGGAAGAGGCGCGGGCTCACTGGATGACGGTAGGGAAGCCGCTGTTTAGTCTGGGAAGTCTGGAGGATGCGGTGATCCAGATTGCCGGGATTAAGGGGACTTCAGATTTTGAACTGCGAAAGCGCGGGCTGATCATTATGTGCGCGGACAACGGTGTGGTAGAAGAAGGCGTGACACAGACCGGACAGGAAGTAACGGCAATCGTGGCGGATAACTTTACAAGAGGAGAGACAAGCGTCTGCATCATGGCAGAAGAGGCAAAGGTAGATCTTTTCCCGGTGGATGTAGGAATGGCAACAGATGTGCCGTCTGTGACAAAGAAAGAATACAAAGTGATGTATGGCACACACAATTTTGCAAAAGAAGCGGCGATGACAAGAGAAGAGGCAGTTGAGGCGATAGAAGTTGGGATTCAGATGGTAAAGAAGTGTGCCGAAGCGGGATACGAAATTCTTGCGACAGGTGAAATGGGGATTGGAAATACAACGACCAGCAGTGCGGTTGCCTCTGTATTGCTCGGAGAGGATCCGAAGGTCATGACAGGAAAGGGGGCAGGTCTGACGAAAAAAGGTCTGCAAAAGAAGGTACAGGTCATCCGGGAAGCGGTTGAGCGGATGCAGCCGGATAAAACAGATGCGATCGATGTACTTTCTAAGGTTGGAGGACTTGACATAGCAGGACTTGCAGGTGTATATCTCGGTGGGGCGATTTACCGGATTCCGGTGCTGATAGATGGCTTTATTTCTGCAGTGGCTGCACTTGTGGCAGTACGGCTGGTTCCGGAATGTGCAGGATATATTTTACCATCCCATTTGTCTGATGAACCTGCGTCAAGAAAGATTTTAGATGCTTTAGAAAAAAAACCATTTCTTACATGTGGCATGTGTCTGGGGGAAGGAACAGGAGCAGTGGCAGCGATGCCGCTTCTTGAGATGGGACTTCAGGTGTACCGTAAAATGGGAACTTTTGATGATATTCACGTAGAGCAGTATGAAGTACTGGATGGGAAGGACGAAAGATGAAATTTTTAGAACCGATGATCGTTGCGTTTTCTATGTATTCAAAAATACCGATGCCGCGCATTGAGTGGAACAAGGAAAATATGAAATATACGATGTGTTTCTTTCCGCTGATCGGTGTTGTGACCGGAGTACTCATTTATCTGGCAGGAATGTTTCTTGATGGAAATATTTTTCCGAAAGTAAACAGTGGAAGACTGATGTTTGCTGCGGTTATGACATTGATACCGGTTTTTGTAAGTGGAGGGATCCATCTGGATGGATTTATGGATACGATGGATGCACTTGGATCCTGGGGAGATAAAGAAAAGAAACTGGAAATCCTGAAAGATTCGCATAACGGTGCTTTTGCGGTCATCGGAATCTGCTGTTATTTTACCGTAAGCCTTGGCGTATGGAGTGAAATCCGGACGGAGATGCTTCCGGTAGTAGCAGCAGGATATGTAATTTCAAGAGCACTCAGTGGGATTGCTGTAGTGACATTTCCGGCAGCAAGAGGAAGCGGTCTTGTAAAGACTTTCCAGGATGGAGCACAGAAAAAGGCAGTAAGGATCACAATGATCGTATACCTGATCCTGGCGGCAGTATATTTGTATTTCTGTTCGCCGGTTGGTATGGTGGTACTTCTTATAATTGCAGGAGTAGTATTTGGATATTATTACCGGATGAGCAGGAAACAGTTTGGAGGCGTTACCGGGGATCTGGCGGGATACTTTCTGCAGATTTGTGAGCTGGCATTATTAGTCGGGGGATTGATTGTGCAGGGAATCAAATGAAAAGCAGGGAAAGGAAGAGGAGATGTATAGAAGATGGAAATCAGGCTGATTCGGCATTTTGCGACGGAAGGGAATTTGGAGAAGCGGTATATTGGGGTGACAGATGAAGAAATAAAAGCAGAGTACGTTCTGGAGCATACTCTGAAAAAAGAAGAAAATGGACGATACGGAAAGGAAAATGGACGTGAGGAGTGGAAGCCGGAGCTTGTGATTGTCAGTCCGCTCAGGAGGTGCAGGCAGACGGCAGAGATTCTTTTTCCGGGAGCAGAGCAGGTTGTCTGTGAGCAGATGCGGGAATGTGATTTTGGTCTTTTTGAGGGGAAGAATTATCAGGAGCTGACTGGGAATCCAAAGTATCAGAGCTGGATTGATTCTGGGGGTACAAAGGCATTTCCGGGAGGAGAAGATCCGATGGAGTTCCGGAAACGGTGTGTCTGCGGATTTGAACAGATGATGGAAAAGATGATAAAGGGAAAAAGAAAGAAGATTGCCTTTGTGGTTCATGGGGGGACGATCATGTCGGTGATGGAAGCATTTGATCCGGAAAAGAAAGAATTTTATCACTGGCAGGTGAAAAACGGAAAAGGTTTTCATTTTCAAATTGAGGAAGAAAAATGGCAGCAGGGAAAGAGACAGTTTGAGGAGATTGAGGAAATATGAGTTCTTTGATGGCATGTATAGCAGGAATGGCGCTGGATGCGATTTTCGGGGATCCGGTATGGCTTTACCACCCGGTACGGATCATTGGAAACTGGATTTCGATACTGGAAAAGTGGCTGCGCGTATTTTGTAAAAATGATGAGAAAAAAGAAAGAATCGCAGGATGTGTTTTATGGTTTGGTGTGGTGATCGCATCGGTCGGAATTCCGTGGGGACTTTTGTATCTTGTCGGAAAGGTCAGCTTCTGGCTTCAATTTGCACTGGAAACTTTCTGGTGTTATCAGCTTCTTGCCGGAAAATGCCTGAAAGATGAAAGCAGGAAGGTTTATGTACGGCTCGTAAACCACAATCTGGAGGGAGCAAGACATGCGGTATCGATGATCGTGGGGAGAGATACCGGAAATCTTTCTGAGGCCGGAGTGACAAAGGCAGCGGTAGAAACAGTAGCCGAAAATACATCAGACGGAGTGATCGCACCGCTCATTTTTATGCTGATCGGTGGGGCACCACTTGGATTTTTTTATAAGGCTGTTAATACAATGGATTCTATGGTAGGATATAAGAATGAAAAGTATTTACATTTTGGTCGGTTTGCGGCTAAAATGGATGATGTATGGAATTATATTCCGTCCAGGATATCAGCACTTCTGATGATCGCAAGTGCATGGATCTTCCGGATGGATTATAAAAGGGCGTGGGCAGTCTGGAAAAGAGACAGGCGAAAGCATGCCAGCCCGAATTCCGCGCAGACAGAAGCGGTATGTGCAGGCGCACTTCAGGTGCAGCTTGCGGGAGATGCCTATTATTTTGGAAAATTATATCCGAAAGAGACAATCGGAGATGATGTGCGTCCTATCGAGCCGGAAGATATTTTAAGAGCCGGTAATCTGATGGACGGAACAGCACTTCTGACACTTCTTGTCTTTGGATTACTGAAATATTGTATGATACTGATGTAAGGGGAATAAAAGGTTATGGAATATGTACATGGTGGAGATATTTATACACACAAAGGAATGACAGATTTTTCTGTGAATCTGAATCCGTTCGGACCTGGAAGAGCTGTAGTGGAAGCGGCAAGAAAGTCAATAGACCAGATTGGAAATTATCCGGATGCCAGCTGCAGGAAACTGAAAAGTGCTCTGGCGAAAAGACTGGAAGTTCCGGCTGAGCATATTATCTGTGGAAATGGGGCGGCAGATCTGATTTTTACGGCAGTGCTTGCGGACTGCCCAAGGAAAGCGCTGATACCGGTTCCTGCATTTGCGGAATATGAACAGGCACTGCGTGCGACCGGGTGTGAGATCTGTTATTATAAGAAAAGAGAAGCGACTGGTTTTCAACTGGAAGAAGATTTTCTGGATCTTCTGAATGAAGATATTGATATGGTATTTTTGTGTTCACCGGATAATCCGACCGGAAAGCTGATCGACCGGAGTATGCTTTGGAAGATTCTTGCAAGATGCGAGACTTACGGAATCCGGATGGTGTTGGATGAATGTTTTATTGATTTCGCGGAAAATGCAGCTACGGCATCTATTCTTGCAGATACTAAGAGATGGAGAACGTTATTTATCCTCCGTTCACTGACTAAGATGCACGCGATTCCGGGAATCCGTATCGGGTATGCCGTTACTTCGGATATGGAATTTCTGGAGAAGATGGAACAGTCCAGACAGCCATGGAGCGTATCGATACCGGCACAGGCGGCAGGCATGGCATCTTTAAAAGAGCGGATGCGTGTGAAACGGACCTGTGATTTTACGAACCGTGAAAGAATCTGGATGGAAAATGAATTAGACAAGCTTGGAATTACCCATTATCCGTCAGATGCCAATTTCATTCTGATGCGAAGCGGTATAAATTTATATGAGAAACTGAAAAAACAGAAGATCTTGGTTCGGGATTGCAGCAATTACAAAGGTCTCGGAGAAGGATATTATCGTGTTTGTATGCGGCAGAGAGGAGACAACCAGAAACTGATCGATGCGCTGGGAGAAATTCTCTATGCAGGTCAGGGAGAATTTTAATATGGCAAAGTCGATTATGATTCAGGGAACCATGTCAAATGTCGGAAAGAGCCTTCTTGCGGGAGGGCTCTGTCGTGTTTTAAAGGAAGATGGAATCAAGGTTGCACCATTTAAGTCACAGAACATGGCACTCAATTCTTTTATCACGGCAGATGGTCTGGAAATGGGACGCGCACAGGTCATGCAGGCAGAAGCTGCCATGATCCGGCCGGAAGTTTATATGAACCCGATTCTTTTAAAACCGACCTCCGATGTAGGAAGTCAGGTAATTGTAAACGGAGAAGTTGCGGGAGTCATGCCGGCGATGGAATATTTCCGTAAAAAGAAAGAATATATTCCGGCTATTTTAGAAGCTTATCATAAACTGGAAGAAAAGTATGATGTGATCGTCATTGAAGGCGCGGGAAGTCCGGCAGAAATAAACCTTAAGCAGAATGATATTGTCAACATGGGACTTGCTGAGCTGGTGGATGCACCGGTTCTTCTTGCCGGAGACATTGACCGTGGTGGTGTGTTTGCGCAGATTGTCGGGACGGTTATGCTGTTGGAAGAAAAAGAGCGGGCAAGGATCAAAGGTACGGTGATCAATAAGTTCCGTGGGGATGTGAAAATTCTGGAGCCAGGTATCAGGATGCTGGAGGAGCGGACAAAGATACCGGTATGTGGCGTGATGCCATATATTTATGCGGATATTGATGATGAGGATAGTCTGTCAGAAAGGTTTGAGCGGAAAGAAAAGGCGGCACTTCTGGATATTGCAGTGATCCGTCTGCCGCGTATTTCCAATTTCACAGATTTTGCGGTACTGGAATGCAGGGAAGAAGTTTCACTTCGGTATGTGTCAAAGGCAGGAGATTTCGGGAATCCAGATCTGGTAATTTTGCCGGGAAGTAAAAATACGATGGAAGACCTGTTGTGGCTTCGTCAGAGCGGACTGGAAGGGAAAGTGCTGCGCCATGCCTCATCAGGAAAACCGGTATTTGGTATCTGTGGCGGTTACCAGATGCTTGGAGAAGAGATCCGTGATCCGGAAGGGGTAGAACGTGGTGGAACCATAAAAGCAATGGGACTGCTTCCTGCAGTTACTGTATTTGAAAATACCAAGAGAAGAACCCGTGTTACCGGAAGGTTCGGAGAAGTTACCGGAATCTTAAAAGCAATGTCCGGTGCAAAGCTGGATGGATATGAGATCCATATGGGGAAAACTATTTTTTCTGATAAAGATGCTGCAAATCATAAGATGATGGTACAGATCTGTGATCAGGTGACAGGTGAGAGCCGGTGGGATGGAGCGCAGAAGAAGAATGTGTACGGCTGTTATGTGCATGGGATTTTTGATGACCGGGAAGTAACGGATGCACTGATCGGGGCACTTCTGGAAGAAAAAGGATACGGCGAGGAAGCCATGCATTCCATGGACTACCATGCTTACAAAGAGAAGCAGTATCAGATTCTTGCAAATGCAGTTCGTGAGAATATGGATATGAAGAAAATATATGAGATTATCGAGAAGGGAAATGCAGCAGAATGTTTCATCTGATCACAGGTGGCAGTGGAAGCGGTAAATCCGAATATGCAGAGCAGAAGCTTATGGAATATGCCAGCCATTCAAAAAGAAACAAAAAACGCTACTATATAGCAACTATGATGCCTTTCGGGAAGGAAACGGAAGAGAAAATTGCACGTCACAGAAGGCTTCGTGCAGGTAAAGGGTTTGAAACGATCGAATGCTATACGGATCTTAAAAAAACTGCAGAAATTCTGCAGACAAAAGAGACAGGAAGTGTTCTCCTGGAATGTATGTCCAATCTTGTGGCAAATGAAATGTACGATCCGTCAGGAGCAGGTGAAAATGCAGAAGAGTCCATTCTGGCGGGGATCCATAAGCTGCAGAAGGTCAGTGATGATCTGGTAGTTGTTACAAATGAAGTATTTTCAGACAGCATGACAGATAACCCGGAGATGGAAGAATATCTGAAGCTTCTCGGAAAGCTAAATCTTCGGATGGGAGAGATGGCAGATCTGGTGACAGAAGTTGTGTACGGAATTCCGGTTGAAAGGAAAGATATAAAAAAATGAAAATGATAATCGGCGGTGCATATCAGGGGAAGCTTGCGTATGCAAAAAAGCAGAACCCATACATTCATTGGACGGATGGGGAACTATGTGAAGGAGATAATATTTTTGAGGCAGAAGGAGTCTTTCATTTTGAAAAATATATCCAGAGCATGATAAAAAAAGAAAACTGGTCGGAAAAAGAAGCAATTGATTTCGCATCGAAACTAACAAAAAAGTGTCCGGATATTGTAATTGTGACACAGGAGATCGGCTATGGCCTGGTTCCGATAGACGCATTTGAGCGCAGATACAGGGAACTGACCGGAAGGATCTGTACCGTACTTGCGGCAAATTCAGATCAGGTAGACCGGGTAGTATGCGGGATCGGTGTGACGATCAAAGGAGGAGATACCAAGTGAAGATAGAACTGGAAAATGTAAAACCTGCAGAAATAGAAAAACGCAGTTTTGAGATCATAACAGAAGAACTGGGAGATACGCATCTGATCCCAGGAACAGAACCGATCGTCAAACGCTGTATCCATACAAGCGCAGATTTTGATTATGCCAAGAACTTGATGTTTTCAGAAGGTGCAGTAGAAAAAGCGCTGGATGCCATCCGGAATGGTGCAGTCATTGTAACCGATACCCAGATGGGAAAAGCAGGTATCAACAAACGGAAGCTTGCAGAATACGGAGGCGAAGTTCTTTGCTTCATGTCCGATGAAGATGTAGCAGAAACTGCCAAAAAGAACGGAACCACGCGTGCCGTGGCAAGCATGGAAAAAGCAGCCGCCCTTGATAAAAAAATCATCTTTGTCATCGGAAATGCCCCGACAGCCCTTGTAAGACTCTATGAACTGATCCAGGATGGCAAATTAACCCCGGAACTTGTCATCGGAGTTCCTGTAGGATTCGTAAATGTCGTCCAGTCTAAAGAGTTAATCCTTTCACTGAAAGACACGCCATATATCGTAGCAAGAGGCAGAAAAGGTGGCAGCAATATCGCTGCATGCATCTGCAATGCACTATTATATATGTTGTAAATATATAATAAACTACCCTAGTCCAATGAGGTTTTTGTATTCTAACTGTATTTGCGATAATTAAAAAATTAACTATATTGTCAGAAAATAGACGCAATTCCGTATTGAATTCCGACCTGAACTCTGCTATTATAATCGTATGCTAGTTGAAGGATAGCAGGAAGGAGAAACTGATTATGGGATTTTTAACAGAAAAGACTGCAATTATCACAGGCGGCGGAAGAGCCGTATTAAGTGATGGAAGCTGTGGATCTATTGGATATGGAATCGCAACAGCTTACGCAAAAGAAGGAGCGAATCTGGTAATTACCGGACGTAATGTAAAGAAACTCGAAGATGCCAAAGAAGAACTGGAGAGACTCTATGGTATCAAAGTATTACCTGTACAGGCTGATGTCAGCGCGGGGGCTGATAATGAAGCAACAGTACAGAATGTAGTAAAGCAGGCAATTGACACATTCGGAAGAATTGATGTCCTGATCAATAATGCACAGGCATCCGCATCTGGTGTTACGATCGCAGATCATACAACAGACCAGTTCAATCTGGCAATGTATTCCGGCGTATATGCGGTATTCTATTATATGCAGGCATGTTATCCGTACCTGAAAGAGACAAAGGGATCTGTTATCAACTTTGCTTCAGGTGCCGGACTTTTCGGAAATTACGGACAGTGCGCATATGCAGCGGCAAAAGAAGGAATCCGTGGACTTTCCAGAGTAGCTGCAACAGAGTGGGGACCAGATGGAATCAATGTCAATATCGTATGCCCGCTCGCATGGACAGCACAGCTTGAGAATTTCCAGAAAGCTTATCCGGAAGCATTCAAGGCAAATGTAAAGATGCCGCCGGCTGGACATTACGGAGATGTAGAAAAAGAAATCGGACGTGCATGCGTACAGCTTGCATCACCGGATTTCAAATATATGAACGGAGAGACGATCACCTTAGAAGGTGGAATGGGACAGAGACCTTAAGAAAAATCCATAAAAACCAAAGAGAGTGCCTGTGCGTTTTTTGAATCGTACAGTCGCTCTCTTTTTATTTCATAGGAAATTCCGAAGGAACTTCCTATGAAACAAAAGGCACTGCGTGCCGGAGATGCGCACTCGCACGAAGATGAAGAATGTCGCAAGCGACTGCGCTCGGCGCGAGAATGTGTCAAGGCACATTCTTTTTAGCTTCTCTGTCTTGACATCTTTAAAAACGTCATTCAAAATAAGAATGAAAAGAAAATTTAAATCATTTAATCGAGGCTAAAAAGATATGAAAGCAGTTATTTTTGATATGGACGGTGTTCTGATCAACACAGAACCATTACACTATCGTTGCTGGAAGGAAATTTTAAAAGAGAAGAACGGAATCGATCTTGACTATGAGGTCTACCTTCCGTGTATCGGTTCTACTCGTGGATTCTTCATGGATTTGATCAATGAGAATTATGGGCCGGTTTTTGATGATGTGGATAAGATGAATGCGCTCATGAAAGAGAAAAAAGCGCAGATTACAGAGGCAGAAGGATTTCCGGAGATGCCGGGAATCAAAGAAGCATTGAAGCAGTTAAAAGACGAAGGATATCTGCTTGCAGTAGCGTCTTCCTCTCCGGCTTATGCGATCAAAGATGCATTAAAGTCTCTGGATATGGAGAAATATTTTACAGTGGTCATGAGTGGAGATTATGTAGAGCATCCAAAACCGGCACCGGATACTTTCCTTGTAACGGCAGAGAAACTGGGAATGGAGCCGGAGGACTGTCTGGTAGTAGAGGATTCGACTAACGGTGGAGGAGCTGCCAGAGCAGCCGGTATGAAATGTATCTGGTTCCACAACCCGGATTCCGGAAGGCAGGATATCCCGGATGCGGTACTGGAATTTCCGGCATGGACCAGCGAAAATGTAGAAAAAATGCTGAAAATATTAGGAAAAGAGGGAGAGTAAAGATGAGAATAAGAACAGCAGATATGAGTGATCTGAAAGAAATTGCCCGTGTGGAGGCAGAGTGTTTCCCGGCAGCAGAAGCGGCAACAGAAGAAGAATTTGAAAAGAGACTTACTTTTTATAAAGATCATTTCTGGCTGATGTTTGAAGAAGAGAAGTTGATCGCCTTCGTGGACGGTATGGTGACAAATCAGGAAGATCTGACAGACGAAATGTATGAAAAAGCGGAAATGCATGATGAAAAAGGTGACTGGCAGATGATTTTTGGTGTAAATACGCTGCCGTCTTACCGGAAACATGGATATGCAGGAGAATTGATCAAAAGAGCGATTACAGATGCAAAAGAGCAGGGAAGAAAGGGACTTGTCCTTACCTGCAAGGACCGGCTGATATCTTATTATGCCAGGTTTGGATTCAAAAATGAAGGTGTCTCAGAATCAGTACATGGAAACGTGGTCTGGAATCAGATGAGACTTACATTTGATGAAGGGCTGGGTGAATAATGTGAAAAAAAATAGGTTTGAAATTGATATGTGCAACGGCTCCATCATGGACAAGCTGATCTCTTTTTCACTGCCGCTTATGGTTTCCGGAATTCTGCAGCTTGCGTTTAATGCAGTGGATATCATCGTGGTAGGAAGATTCTCCGGGAGTCAGGCACTTGCCGCAGTCGGCTCCACAACAGCACTGATCAATGTGTTTACGAACCTGTTTATCGGAATTTCACTTGGTGCCAATGTTCTTGCAGCCAGATTTTATGCAGCGGGCAAAGACCGGGAGATGTCGGAAACAGTACATACTTCGATCACACTTGCGCTGATCAGTGGAATTATGATGGCAGTTATCGGGGTGCTTCTTGCAAAGTGGGCACTTGAAATTATGGGAACGCCGGATGATGTGATCGGGCAGTCTGCCTTATATATGCGGATCTATTTTATGGGAATGCCATTTTTTATGTTATATAACTATGGGGCAGCCATTTTAAGGGCGATCGGTGATACAAAAAGGCCATTGATCTTCCTGATCATTTCCGGAATTGCAAATGCCGCGCTGAACATGATACTGGTTATTCTTTTTCATATGGGAGTTGCCGGGGTTGCAATTGGAACAATTATTTCACAGCTGATTTCCTGTGTGCTGGTACTGACCTGTCTGTACCGGTCGGAAGGAAGTTATCAGCTTCGTTTCTCCAAACTGAAGATCAATGGTGCCTACATGGAACAGATTTTCCAGGTGGGAGTTCCAGCGGGAATCCAGAGTACGGTCATCAATTTGTCCAATGCACTGTTGCAGTCTTCGGTTAATTCATTTGGATCGATTGCGATGGCAGGCTATACAGCAGCGAACAATATACTTGGGTTCCTTTATATGTCAGTGAATTCGATCACCCAGGCATGTATGAGTTTTACCAGTCAGAATTATGGTGTGGGTAAGCTGAAACGAATGGATAAGGTGCTGCGTGACTGTGCGATTCTGTCTATATCGATCGCGGCAGTGCTTGGTGGTCTTGCCTATAGCTTCGGACCGCAGATTCTGACAGTTTATACTTCAGATCCAAAGGTTATCAACTGCGGAATGGAAATCCTGGCGTATACATCGATCACTTATTTCCTGTGTGGGATCATGGATTTGTTTCCGGGTGCGCTTCGTGGAATGGGATATTCAGCAGTCCCGATGGTGCTTTCAGTGATCGGAACGGTGGGAACAAGAATTGTGTGGGTATTTGGAATTTTTCCGAACCACAGATCTTTATCCGTACTTTTTGTATCCTATCCGGTGTCATGGATCATTACCATTGTACTTCAGGTCGTGTGCTTCTATTTTGTGAGAAAAAGGGTACATCAGAAGGAAAAAAGATTGTTATAAACAGAACGAAATTGTGAAAATCGACAGTAGGGTATTGTGAAAAACAGACAGATTTATCTGTCTGTTTTTGTGTAGATATAATAAATGTGCTTGCAATAGAAAGACACATGTGCTTGTATCTGATACAAAAACATGAATATGTAAAATGTTTGTGCATCACGGAAATATAGATTGAAAAGAGAGGAAAAATAGGGTATCCTAAGTATAGAAAGACAAAAATAATAAAAAGTCCGTAATGAACGGACATATGTGTCATGCGGAGGTAATGAAGATGAATGATAATAAAATGTGGGCGCTTGTAAAGGAAAAACCGGAACAGGGACTCTGGCTGAAAAGAGTACAGATTCCGGAAGTAGGACCAAATGACGTAAAGATCAAGATCCATAAAAATGCAATCTGTGGTACCGATGTACATATTTACCAGTGGAATGAGTGGGCACAGCATACTATTCCGATCGGACTGACCGCAGGACATGAATATGTCGGGGAAGTTGTAGAAGTCGGTACAGGTGTACAGGGATTCAAGGTGGGTGATCTGGTATCCGGTGAAGGACATATCACTTGTGGAAAATGCAGAAACTGTCTGGAAGGGCATAAAGAGAACTGTAAAGATGCCAAAGGTGTTGGGGTAAACCGGAACGGTGCGTTTGCAGAATATCTGGTTATTCCCGCTTCAAATGTATGGCCGTGCAATCCGGCAATTGATGAAGAATTATATGCGATCTTTGATCCATTTGGAAATGCAACCCATACTGCATTATCTTACGACATGCTTGGTGAAGATGTGCTGATCACAGGTGCAGGGCCGATTGGGATCATGGCAGTGGCGATCGCAAAATTTGCAGGAGCAAGACATGTGGTAATCACGGATATGAACCAGTACCGTCTGGATCTGGCAGCAAAAATGGGTGCGACCAGATGCGTTAATCTGACACAGGAAAAACTGACGGATGTGATGCATGAGATCGGAATGACAGAAGGCTTTGATATCGGACTTGAAATGTCCGGAAGCCAGCCGGGACTTTCTGATATGATCCATAACATGAAACATGGTGGAAAGATCGCACTTCTCGGATTGCAGAGACAGGATGCAACCGTAGATCTTGAGACAGTGATCTTCAATGGGCTGAATATCCGCGGAATTTATGGAAGAAAAGTATGGGATACCTGGTACAAGATGTCTACGATGATTCAGGCAGGACTTGATATTTCACCGATCATCACACACCATTTTGATATCCGCGATTATGAAAAAGGATTTGAGGCAATGATCTCAGGACAGTCAGGAAAGGTGATCCTTGACTGGGCACATATTAACGATTAGGAAAAGCAGAAGAAGGAGAGAATAAAATGGCAAGAAAAAATGATATTTTAAGTATTTATACAAAAGAAGTAGAACAGATCAAAGCAGATGGTCTTTTCAAAGGGGAAGCACCGTTCGTATCTCCGCAGGGCGCAAAGGTTGTAATGGAAGACGGAAGAGAGCTTCTTAATATGTGTGCCAATAACTATCTTGGACTTGGAGACAATCAGAGACTGATCGATGCAGCGAAGAAAACTTATGATGAAAAAGGATATGGGGTTGCTTCTGTCAGATTTATCTGTGGAACACAGGACATCCACAAAAAACTGGAAAAGAAGATTTCCGGATTTCTGGGAACAGATGATACGATTTTATATTCTTCCTGCTTTGATGCAAATGGTGGACTTTTTGAAACAATCCTGACTGCAGAGGATGCAGTGATCAGTGATGAACTGAACCATGCTTCCATCATTGACGGAGTTCGTCTTTGTAAGGCAAAAAGATACCGCTATAAAAATAATAACATGGAAGATCTGGAAGCACAGCTTCAGGCTGCAGATGCAGCAGGAGCAAGAGTCAAACTGATCGCTACAGACGGTGTATTTTCAATGGATGGAATCATCTGTAACTTAAAAGGTGTCTGCGATCTTGCTGATAAATACAACGCACTGGTTATGGTGGATGACAGCCATGCAGTGGGATTTGTAGGAGCACACGGCAGAGGAACTTCCGAATACTGTGGCGTAGAAGGAAGAGTGGATATCATTACAGGAACACTCGGAAAAGCACTCGGTGGGGCTTCCGGTGGATATACATCAGGAAGAAAAGAGATCATCGATCTGCTTCGTCAGAGAAGCCGTCCGTACCTGTTCTCCAACTCTCTTGCACCGGCAATCGCAGGAGCAAGTATTGAGATGTTCAATATGCTGGAAGAAAGCACCGAGCTTCGTGACCATCTGGAAGAAGTAACCGCATACTACCGCAAGCAGCTGGTAGAAAACGGATTTGATATCATCGAAGGAACCCATCCATGTGTACCGGTTATGCTTTATGATGAAAGACTTGCCGGAGAATATGCAAAGAAAATGATGGAAAAAGGGGTATATGTGGTTGCATTCTCTTATCCGGTTGTACCGAAAGGAAAAGCAAGAATCCGCACACAGGTATGCGCGAGCCATACAAAAGAAGATATTGATTTCATTATCAAATGTTTTAAAGAGACTAGAGAAGAGATTGGAAAATAAATTGCTACAGGATAGAAAAATGCCGGACAGTACAAAATGTTGCCCGGCATTTTGTGATGATATAACAGAGAAATTTGACTAAAAAATGTTACAGGAAAATTTTCGGAGGCGTTAAATAAAAATAAAAGAATATTTTTGGAATGTAATCATGGTAATTATGTAAAACCTGAAAAAATAGAGAGAAAAGCTTGTGGGAAAGGCAGGAATACTATAAAATAAACAGGAAACAATAAAAAGATGAATGGGGTGTCATCTGACAGAGGAGAGAAAAGATGGAACAAAAAATATACAATGAATATGTGGAAATTTTAAAGGAAGAGTTGCTTCCAGCGATGGGATGTACAGAGCCGATTGCAGTAGCTTACGCGGCAGCAGTTGCAGTTCAGGCTCTTGGGGAAAAACCGGAATCTGTAGAAGTAAATGTCAGTGCAAATATTATTAAGAATGTAAAAAGTGTCGTTGTACCGTGCACAGGAGGACTTCGCGGAATCGGTGCAGCAGTCTGTGCAGGGATTGTAGCCGGATGTCCGGAAAAAGAACTGGAAATTCTGGAAGAGATCACAGGGGAACAGAAAGTAGAAATGAAAAAGATGCTGGATACTATGCCGATGACAATCCGGGAATCCGATAAAGAATATATTTTCGACATCCAGATCAAGGCATGTGCAGGCGGACACAGCGGATACGTAGAGATCGCAGGTTTTCACACCAATGTGATCTGTGTAAAGAAAGATGATGAGATCATCAGAGAAAAAGCATATGAAGAGCAGGGATCCAGCTGTGCGACGGACCGTTCTCTTCTGACTGTGGAGAAGATCATTGAATTCGCAGACTGCGTAGACGTTGCAGACGTAGAGGAAGTTCTGCAGAGACAGATTGATTATAACTGGGCAATTGCCGAAGAAGGCATGACAGGAAACTGGGGAGCTGCCATTGGAAAGACTTTGATGGAAGCATATGGAAACAGTGTACATAACCGTGCGAAAGCGATGGCAGCGGCCGGATCGGATGCAAGAATGAACGGATGTGAACTTCCGGTTGTCATCAATTCGGGAAGCGGTAACCAGGGAATGACAACTTCTCTTCCGGTGATCGTCTATGCAAAAGAGCTGAATGTCTCAAAAGAGATGATGCTCCGCGCGCTGGTTGTGTCAAATCTGATCACAATCCATATGAAGACAGGAATCGGAAGACTGTCTGCATATTGCGGCGCGATCAGTGCAGGATGTGGTGCAGGTGCCGGAATCTGTTATCTGTATGGCGGACGTGCATATGAGATTTCTCATGTAATTGTAAATGCAGTTGCCATTAACTCAGGTGTTGTGTGTGATGGAGCGAAGGCAAGCTGCGCGGCAAAAATTGCATCAGCTGTAGAAGCAGGGCTTCTGGGACTTCAGATGCAGAAAAATGGAAAGCAGTTCTATGGCGGAGACGGACTTGTAGAAAAAGGTGTAGAAAACACGATCCGTAATATCGGAGAGCTTGCAAAGAAGGGAATGCGTGAGACGGATAAAACGATCATCCAAATCATGACAAGATAAGAAAAAGAGAAAAGAACTGGTAGAAGAGGCACTTGCATTTACCGGACTTAAGAAAAATATGACTAATATTGAAAAAATAAAACATCTGCGGTATGCATATCGCAGATGTTTTATTTTTGACCGTTAGCTATTTATACTTTTTATTTTTGAATATACTTCTTCAACAACAAAAGCGTATTCTTTACCCCATCCATATGGGATCTTTCATAGTTATGTGATGCATACACCCCAGGGCCAATCAGACCATGACGGATATCATATCCTGCCCGAAGAGTTGCCTCTACATCAGAACCGTAATGCGGATACACATCGATCGCATAATCCAATCCTTCTTCTTTTGCAGTTTCGGCAAGAGCGGATGTTACGTCGTAGTTGTAAGGACCGCCGGAATCTTTTGCGCAAATAGATACCATGCGTTCGGTACATCCGAGATCGGATCCGACGCAGCCCATGTCAACAGAAATCATCTCTGTTGTATCTTCGGCAACAAAACTTCCGCCGTGTCCGACTTCTTCATATACAGTGAAAAGGAGAGAAACTTTGCGGGAAAGCGCAATAGATTCATCTTTTACGCATTTTGCCAGACCGAGAAGGATGGCAGCAGAAAGCTTGTCATCTAAGAAACGGCTTTTGATATAACCGCTCGGTGTGATCTGGGTACGCGGGTCCATGGCGATGATATCTCCAGGCTGTACGCCAAGTGAAAGAGTTCCTTCTTTAGTGTCCACATTTTCGTCCAGAAGGATTTCCATATTTTCTTCTTTTGTCTCAACAGCAGAATCTGCAACATGAACAGAAGGTTCAGTATTTAGTACTACACCGGTATAAACGCGTCCGTCGCGTGTGTGGATCGTGCAGTTTTCCCCATCAGCGGTACTCCACTGGTGTCCACCGAGAGTAGTCGGACGCAGTCTTCCATTTGCTTTGACAGAACGCACCATGGCACCGAGGGTATCAACGTGTGCTGCAAGTACCAACGGATTCCCCTTTCCGCCGATCGTTACGAATACGTTGCCTTTGTTAGAAAGCTGTGGTTCATATCCCATATCTGATAAAGTCTTCATCAGGTATGCAGCCACATCTTTGGTATAACCGGATGGGCTTGGAATAGAAGTTAAAGCTTTCAGTTCGTTTCCGATAAATTCAAGATAATTTTGCATAGAAAATTCCCCCAAAAAATTTATAGTATATATCATAATAGTTTAATGGAAGAGGATGGAAAATGCAATATACATTGAAGGATAATTTAAAAAGGTTATAATAATTGATGAAAAAATAGATTTATGATTTATTAAAAAAGAATCAAATATTGCTTCCGATATATTTGCTGGTGAATTAACCGTATCAGGAGTATAATAGACTTAAAATATTATAGGAGGACAAGGTTAATTATGGGGGAAACGTCAAACGCTAATCTACTGACAACGGGATCTATTCCGAAAAAGATTATTATGTTTGCGATTCCGCTTCTATGGGGGAATTTATTCCAGCAGTTGTATAATGTGGCGGATTCGCTGATCGTGGGAAATTTTCTTGGGAATAATGCACTTGCAGCTGTCAGCTCATCAGGGAATCTGATATTCCTGATGGTAGGATTTTTTGGGGGAATTGGCGTGGGAGCCGGTGTTGTCATTGCGAGGTATTTTGGAGCCGGAGAATATGAAAAGCTGAAAAAAGCAATCCATACGGCACTGGCATTTGGTGGCGTATGTGGAATTTTTCTTACGGTTGCCGCGTTGATCCTTGCGCCGCAGATTTTAAAACTGATTGGTACGCCGGAAGAGGTACTGCCGAAATCACTGGTTTATTTCAGGGTGTATTTTGCAGGTTCACTTGGATTTGTAATTTATAACTTTGGAATGGGGATTTTGCAGTCACTTGGTGACAGTAAGAGTCCGGTCATCTATCTGATCATTTCAGCGTGTCTGAATGTGATTCTGGATCTGGTGCTGATCGGAGGCTTAGGATTTGGTGTAGGTGCAGCAGCTTTTGCAACGATTGTTTCACAGATATTAAGTGCGGTTCTGTGTATCAGAAAACTGCGTAGGGAACCAGAGGCGTTCCGGTTATCTTTTCGTGAACTTCGGATGAATGGGAATATGCTGCGACTGATCGTGGTAAACGGAATACCGGCAGGAATCCAGAATTCAATTATTGCGGTTGCAAATGTATTTGTACAGTCGAATATTAATCAGTTTGGGGCTCTGGCAATGGCCGGATGTGGGTCATATTCCAAAATTGAAGGATTTGGATTTATTCCGGTTACCTGCTTCTCACAGGCACTCACGACGTTTATTGGACAGAATCTGGGAGCAAAAGAGTATGACCGGGCAAAAAAAGGGGCATTGTTTGGAACCATTTGTGGAATCGGGATAGCAGAAGTGATCGGGATAGCAGTTTTTTTCTTTTCACCATACCTGATCGCTGCGTTTGGAGGAGATCAAAGAGCAATTGAATATGGAATTGCAGAGGCACATACGATCGCTCTTTTCTATTGTCTGCTTGCGTTTTCACATTGTATGGCAGCAATTCAGAGAGGGGCGGGAAGAAGTATTGTTCCGATGTTTGTTATGATTATTGTATGGTGCGGAGTCCGGGTAACCTATATTAGTATTGTTATCAGGATTATTCCGGTGATCAATGTAATCTACTGGGCATATCCACTTACCTGGTTTATCAGTTCGGTGATATTTTTGATTCTGTTTCTTAAGACAGACTGGATTCACGGATTAGAGAAACAGTGACAGGGCGCATAAAAAAGAAAGCTGTACACTACTTATGTAGTGTGCGGCTTTCTTTTTTTGTTTCATAGGAGATTCCGAAGGAACTTCCTATGAAACAAAAGGCACTGCGTGCCGGAGATGCGCACTCGCACGAAGATGAAGAATGTCGCAAGCGGTCTACGCTCCGCTTCGGTCGTTACTGAGCGCCACTGGCGCTCAGTAACGCACTCGGCGCGAGAATGTGCCGAGGCACATTCTTTCTTATATTTTTGCGTGAAATTACAGGGAAAGGGAATGAAGTTCCGTAAAAAATGAAGGATAAGATACATCTACACACTGACCATCCTGGATTTCAGTATTTCCCTCGGCGGCAAGGGCTGCGATGGAAAAGGCCATTGCGATCCGGTGATCCAGATAACTGTTGATCTGTCCTCCATGAACCGGATTACCGCCACGGATGATCATGCCGTCGTCGGTTGGTGTTACATCAACGCCCATGGCAAGAAGTCCTTCTGTAGTTGTTTTGATACGGTCAGTCTCTTTGACCTTCAATTCGGCAGCATCCCTGATGATCGTAGTTCCCTCGGCGAAAGCAGCCATCACTGCAATCATCGGAATCTCATCGATCAGTGTAGGGATGATTGCACCTTCTACGGTGGTTCCGTGAAGAGTGCTTGTACGTACAAGAAGATCGGCAGTTGGTTCACCACTGTCACGATTTTCATTTAGATAGGTAATGTCTGCCCCCATTGCCCTGCATACTTCAAGGATTCCGGCACGAGTCGGGTTGGTACCTACATTCTTTATCAGAAGTTCAGAACCTGGAACCAGAAGGGCAGCAGCGATGAAGTAAGCAGCAGAAGAAATATCTCCGGGAACCAGGATCTTCTGTCCGTATAATTCCTCACATGGGAGAATAGATGCAGTTGCACTGCCATCAGAATGTACTTCTGTCTGTACGTTGGCACCGAAGCCATTCAGCATCAGTTCTGTATGATTACGGGAAAGTACAGGTTCTGTAACCAGGGTTAATCCGTCTGCATAAAGTCCTGCCAGGAGTACGGAAGATTTAACCTGAGCAGAAGCTACTTTTGAGTGATAGTGGATTGCGTGCAGGGATGGATTCTGACCGGCAGAAAGATGGCTGTTGATCAAAAGTGGTGCGCACCCGTTCCCATTCTGGCTTAAAATATCAGCGCCCATCATTCCAAGAGGCTCCATGATCCTCTTCATCGGGCGGGAGTTCAGAGAAGCATCGCCGGAAAGAGTGGTGGCAAACGGCTGACCGGAAAGAATACCGGAAATCAGTCTTGTAGTGGTTCCGCTGTTCCCCACATCTAAAAAAGAAGAAGGTTCGGAAAGTCCGTGAAGGCCTTTGCCGTGAACCAGGATACGGTCAGGTGTGTCTTCGATATTGATTCCCATGGCACGAAAGCAGCCGATGGTAGAGAGGCAGTCGGCACCGTGAAGAAAATGTGTGATCTCAGTAGTTCCTTTTGCCAGTGCACCGAACATAATAGAACGGTGGGAGATGGATTTATCGCCGGGAACAGATACTTCCCCGCGAAGCTGTTTAACAGGTTGGATTTGCATAATATAGTAACCTCTCATTCGTAAAATTCTATTTTCAAGCATTGTGACCAATTTACACAAAGTTCTGAAAAGATTTTTTGGACTGTCTTGCATTTAATGATGTGAGTGTCAAAAGTCCTCTTGCAAGCAAGCTTGCATCAGCTTTCTGACCTTTTGACCCTGGTATCATCATTTAATTATTAACGCTCATAAACAATATAACGATGCTTCTGCAAAAGGGCTACTGCCTTCTCACAGGAGATGCTGTCATAGAATTCGATGCGGAGTACGCCTTCTTCAAATTCACGGTTATGAACGATTCCGATGTTCTTAATGCTGAGTGCATTAGAAGCGAGGATGGTCGCAATGGTGGCGATCACACCGGCTTCATCCGGGATGTCACAGTAGATCTCGAATGCACGCTTGATCGGGCCGGCAGAACCGTTTGGCATGGAATTGCGGTAGTTCCGGGAATGATCGAACATATCGTAGATTCCCTGGGAGTCTCCGGCATCAACCAGTTTTTTCGCTTCATTTAATGTTTCGATATAATTTCCAAGGATCTGGGAAATATTACTCTGATTCTGTGCACAGATATGTTCCCACATGGTCGGTGAGGAAGAGGCGATTCGCGTAATGTCCTTAAAGCCGCCGGCGGCGAGGGTTTTCATCAACTCATCCTTGGTGTCGGTGTCTCTGACAAAGTTGACCAGACTTGCGGCAATGATATGTGGCAAGTGGCTGATCGTGCCGGTGACGATGTCGTGTTCATGATAATCCAGTACGATCGGAAGTGCACGCAAGGATTCTACGAAGGATGCGTATGCATCAACCTTTTTTTTCGCTACTTTGGCGGAAGGGGTGAGAACAAAGTAAGCGTTCTCGATCAGGATTGGTTTGGAATTGGCAAAACCACTCTTTTCGGAACCGGCCATCGGGTGTCCTCCGATAAAGTAATCCTCCAGTCCCAGCCGGATGATCTCGTCATGGATCGGAGTTTTGACACTTCCGACGTCAGTTAGGATCATATCATCATGCAGGTAAGGCATCATCTGCTTTAAATATGCAGTATTGAAAGCAACCGGGGCACATAAGAAGATGTAGTTGCAGCCTCGGAAATTATCATCGATTGAGGTACAGGCCACATTGATGATGGATTCTTGTGTGGCAAGTGCCAGAGTTTCTCTATTCTTGTCGAAAGCGACAATCTCATAATCCGGATAATATCGCCGGATCGCCTTTGCAATAGAGCCCCCAATGAGTCCGAGTCCGATAAATCCGATTTTTTTCTGTTTCATAATCTTTCGTCCTTTCGTGATAGTCTACCTTTCATAATATAGGAAAACAGGCTATCTGTCAATAAAGCAATACTTTAAAGTGTAAAAGTGAAAGTTTTTGTTGAAATTCTATAAAATAGTTGTGTTTTTATAGAAAGTTTAGTACAATATATCCATGAGAAACTTTAGCAAGGAGGCAGCAAGCATGAAGGTTTACAGAACGGATGAAATTAGAAACGTGGTCCTTTTAGGACATGGGGGAAGCGGAAAGACCAGTCTGGCAGAAGCGATGGCTTATGTATCTGGAGCAACAAATCGTATGGGATCTGTTGAGAACGGTAATACGATCAGTGATTTTGATAAAGAAGAACAGAAACGTAAATTCTCACTTAGCACAAGTCTGATTCCGATTGAATGGGAAAAAGCAAAGATTAATATCCTTGATACACCTGGATATTTTGATTTTGTCGGAGAAGTGGAAGAAGCAGTCAGCGCAGCCGATGCAGCTGTTATCGTTGTTTCCGGAAAAGCCGGTGTGCAGGTAGGAACCGAGAAAGCATGGGAACTCTGTGATAAGTATAATCTTCCGCGTATGATCTATGTTACTGAGATGGATGTGGATGATGCCAGCTTCCGTCAGGTTGTTGAAGATCTGACCGCAAGATATGGTAAAGTGATCGCACCACATTTCCAACCGATCCGTGAGAACGAGAAATTAGTAGGTTATGTCAATGTTATCAAGAATGCAGGTAGAAGATACACCGGACTTGGACAGAGAGAAGAGTGTGAGATTCCGGATTACTGTCTGCCGAACCTGCAGATTTACAGAGAGAAGCTTCTTGAAGCAGTGGCAGAGACCAGTGAAGCATTTATGGAACGTTATTTTGAGGGAGATGAATTCTCGGTTGAAGAGATCCGCTCTGCCATGAGAACAGAAGTTATGGACGGAGATATCGTTCCGGTAGCAATGGGATCCAATGTTCAGGCACAGGGTGTTGCAAACTTACTGTCTGATATCGTAAGATTTTTCCCAAGTCCGGAATACCGTGAATGCGTAGGTATCAACCGTAAGACCAATGAGATCTTTGAAGCACATCATGATTTTGCAGCCGCAAAGACCGCATATGTATTCAAGACCATGGTAGATCCGTTTATCGGAAAATATTCTTTTGTAAAAGTATGTTCCGGTGTATTAAAGGGGGATGATGTCCTTTACAATCCGGAGTCAGATGCAGAAGCAAAGATCGGCAAGATCTACACCTTATCCGGCAACAAACCGGTAGAAGTTCAGGAACTGTTTGCAGGTGATATCGGAGCGATTGCAAAACTGACAAGTACAAAGACAGGGGATACCCTTTCAACAAAAAATACACCGGTATCTTATGGAAGAACCGAATACTCCAAACCGTATACATATATGAAGTATGTAGTGAATAACAAAGGTGATGAGGACAAGGTATCACAGGCTCTTGCGAAGATGATGGCAGAGGATGTGACACTGAAAGTGGTAAATGACAGTGAGAACCGCCAGTCACTGATTTATGGAATGGGTGACCAGCATCTGGAAGTGACAGCAAGCAAGCTGGCAGAACGTTACAAAGTCGGAATCAGACTGGAGACACCAAAAGTTGCGTTCCGTGAGACAATCCGCAAGAATTCGGATGTAGATACCAAGTATAAGAAACAGTCCGGAGGACATGGACAGTATGGACATGTTAAGATGCGTTTTGAACCATCCGGAGATCTGGATACACCGTATGTATTCCAGGAAGAAGTAGTCGGAGGTGCTGTTCCGAAGAACTATTTCCCGGCGGTTGAAAAAGGATTGCAGGAATCTGTATTAAAAGGACCTCTCGCCGGATATCCGGTAGTTGGCGTGAAAGCAACCCTGTATGATGGATCTTACCATCCGGTAGATTCTTCTGAAATGGCATTTAAGACTGCGACGATCCAGGCATTTAAGAAAGGATTTATGGAAGCAGGACCGGTTCTTCTTGAGCCAATCGCATCTGTGAAAGTAACCGTTCCGGATGATTATACCGGAGACGTTATGGGAGATCTGAACAAGAGACGTGGCCGTGTTCTTGGAATGAATCCACAGTCAGGCGGATATCAGGTAATTGAAGCGGATGTACCGATGACAGGCATGTTTGGATATTGCACAACACTTCGTTCTATGACAGGTGGACGAGGAAGCTATTCGTATGAATTTGCCCGTTATGAACAGGCTCCGGCAGATGTACAGGAAAAAGAAATTGAAAAGCGTGCAGCTGAAGAATAAGAATAAGGAAAAGCCGGGAGAAAATCCCGGTTTTTTCTATTGTACTTTCGTACTAAAAGTGGTATACATATTATGATGGTGGCAGCTTCGGCTGTCCCATTGGTATTTTATACAATTTTAGTATTAAAGGCTTAGTATTAAGAGCAAAAGTAGAGGAAAAGAAAAATGAAAATTGTAATTATTGGGGACGGGAAGGTTGGTCATAAACTGACCATACAGTTATCCGAAGAAAATTACGATGTGGTTTTGATTGACCAGAATGAGGGAAAATTAAAAGAAGCACTGAATCAGCTTGATATTCTCTGCATTACCGGAGATGGTGCAGATGCGAAAGTGCAGAAAGAAGCAGGAGTGCCGGGCGCTGATCTTGTTGTGGCATGTGCATCGACAGACGAATTGAATATGCTGAGCTGCCTACTCGCAAAGAGACTGGGGGCAAAGCACACGATCGCCCGTGTAAGGAATCCGATCTATTATCAGCAGATCGATCTTTTGAAAGAGGACTTAAGACTGAGTATGGCTGTCAACCCGGAACTTATGGCTGCATTTGAGATTTCCAGATCGATCCTTCTTCCGGATACTGCAAAGGTAGAGACTTTTATGAAGGGAAAAGTCGAATTGGTAGAATTCATTGTCAAAGAAAGAAGCCATCTGGGCGGAGTATCGCTTGCTGAGCTTTATCGCAAGTTCCAGATCAAAGTTCTGGTATGTGCTGTAAGACGTGGATCGGAAGTGATCATCCCGAATGGTGATTTTGTCATCCATGATGGAGACCGGCTTCATATTGTTGCATCCCACAAATATATTGAAGAATTTTTCCATCTGATCGGAAAGCGGAAAGAGCCGAAGAATATTCTGATTTGTGGTGGGGGAAAAGTCGGATATTATCTGGCAAAACAGCTTTTAGGACTTGGTATGCAGGTTAAGATCATTGAGCAGGACTGGAAGAAATGCGAAGATCTCTGCGACCAGCTTCCGAAAGCGACGATCATCTGTGGGAATGCCGCAGACCATGACCTTTTGATTGAAGAAGGAATTGAACAGGCAGATGCCCTGGTCAGTCTGACCGGTATGGATGAGGAGAATATTATCCTTGCACTTTTTGCAAAGACAAAAGGTGTGGACAAGATCGTGGCAAAGGTCAACGAAGACGGACGTGCCCAGCTTGTCGAGGAACTTGGGATCGATCTGATTGTATCGGCAAAGACTGCAACAGCAGATGCGATCATGAGTTATGTGCGTGCACGCCAGAATTCTCTCAAGAATGTCAATGTTGAATCTATGTATCAGCTGGTTGGCGGAAGAGTAGAAGCACTGGAATTTATTATCAAAGAAAAAACAGAATATACAGATATCCCGTTTAAGGATCTGGAACTGAAGCCGAACAATCTGATCGCATGTATCGGAAGAAAACGGCAGATTATTATTCCGGACGGGGATGAATCCATTCAGGTGGGCGACAGTGTTGTAATCGTTACGACCCAGAAGAAAGTTAAGGATATCACAGATATTCTGGCTGAGCAATAGGGGTGAAAAGAAATGAATGTGAAAATGATACGCTATATCATCAGTAAGATGATGGGAGTAGAGGGACTGCTGATGCTGCTTCCGATGATGGTTGGAATTATTTATGGCGAGCACACATCGGTTTATTTTCTGATTACAGCTGCGATCCTGACGGCAATTTATCTGCTGTTTGGCAGAAAATGCCCGGAGAACATGACGATTTATGCCAAAGAAGGTCTGATCATTGTTGCAACGGCCTGGATTTTCTGGTCACTTGCAGGTGCACTTCCATTTGTACTCAGCAAAAGTATTCCAAGCTATGTGGATGCTTTTTTTGAAACAGTATCCGGATTTACGACGACAGGTTCTACGATCCTGACTGAGATTGAAGGACTTCCGAAAGGAATTCTTTTCTGGCGTTCCCTGACACATTGGGTTGGTGGAATGGGAGTGCTGGTATTTGTTATGGTACTTACCTCTCTGGATGAGAAGAATTCCATGCATCTGATGCGTGCGGAAGTTCCGGGGCCAGAGGCAGATAAACTGGTTCCAAAGGCAAGAGGAACCGCAAGGATCCTGTATGGAATGTATTTTGCACTGACTGCAATTGAGGTAGTTTTTCTTCTGGCAGGAGGGATGAACCTGTTTGACGCAGTGACACATGCATTCAGTACTGCCGGTACCGGAGGATTTTCCGGCTACAATGCAAGTGTGGCACACTTCAACAGTGCCTACATTGATGGTGTGATCACCGTATTTATGATCCTGTTTGGTATCAATTTTAACCTGTATTTCTTTCTGCTTTTGAAAGAATTTAAGAGTGTATTTAAGAATGAGGAGCTGCGTGCTTACCTGGGAATCATTGCAGGAGCAACCGTTGTGATCACCTGCAATATCACCGGAGGTTATCATTCTCTTTTAAAGGCATTCCGCTATGCGGTGTTCCAGGTGGCATCCGTGATCACGACAACTGGATTTGTGACGGCAGATTTCAACAAGTGGCCGGAGCTTTCCAAATGTGTTCTGCTTCTTGTGATGGTAATCGGTGCTTCTGCCGGTTCAACAGGCGGTGGTATCAAAGTATCAAGACTTCTGATCCTGGTAAAAAGCATCCGCCGGGAGCTGAAAACTATGATCCATCCGAAAGCAGTCAATATCGTAAAAGTAAATGGGAAAAAAATGAAAGAAGAGACGATGCGGGGGGTATATGTATACTTTATTGCGTATATACTAATCCTGATCGTATCCGTGCTTCTGATCTCGATCAATAACTTTGATTTTACTACTTCATTTACCGGAGTGCTTACTACACTTAATAATGTAGGACCGGGACTGAATCTGGTAGGACCGGTGGAAAATTTTGCGAAGTTCTCAGACTTCTCGAAGATTGTGTTCTGCGTGGATATGCTGATCGGACGACTGGAGATCTTCCCGTTCTTGATGCTGTTCTCGCCGTCACTTTGGAGTAGAAAATTCTAAGACAGCTTCGGTAAGGCAAAACGATGAAAAGGAGAATTTATGAAAAAGAAAAATATAGCGATTAGTTTTCTGCTGCTTTTAGTGGCAGCAGGAATCTGGTATTATGTATCACTGCCGGCTTTTAATATCCATTCTTCCGGAGTGTGGTATTTTGTGCTTGTTCTGGTGCTTGCGGTCGGTCTTGTGCTTGCAGGAAAAAAAGGCTTGCGATACGGAGCGATTGATCTGAAGGAGATGAAAGAATCCAAAGGTTTCAAATGGTGTGTCCGTCTTTTTATTCTTTTGTTAGTGATTTATCTGGCCGGAACCATTCTTTCTTCACCGATTGTGAATGCGAAGAAATACCAACAGCTTCTGAAGGTAGAAGAGGGCGAATTCACAAAAGATATCGAGGAGCTTTCCTTTGACCAGATCCCGCTTCTGGATAAGGAGTCTGCGCAGCTTTTAGGAGACCGGAAGATGGGAAGCATGTCAGATATGGTATCCCAGTTTGAGGTGGACGATATTTACAGTCAGATCAACTACAAGGATCGTCCGGTCCGTGTGTCACCTTTGAAATATGCGAATCTGATCAAATGGTTTACCAATCGGAAAGATGGACTTCCTGCATATATCCGGATCGATATGGCAAGTCAGACAACGGAGATGGTAAAGCTGGAGCAGGGAATGAAGTATTCGACCAGCGAGCATTTTGGAAGAAATATTTACCGTCATCTTCGTTTTGCGCATCCGACTTATATTTACGGAGACCTTAGTTTTGAAATTGATGATAATGGTGTTCCATACTGGGTAGCACCGGTCAAAAAGTATAATATCGGTCTTTTCGGAGGAGAAACGGTAGGACATGTGGTGCTCTGCAATGCGATCACCGGTGAAATGCAGGACTACAGGATCGATGAAGTCCCGGAATGGATCGACCGAGCCTATTCGGCAGATCTTCTGGTACAGCTTTATGATTATTATGGCACGTTAAAGCATGGGTATTTTAACAGTGTACTCAGCCAGAAAGATTGTCTGAAGACAACAAACGGATATAATTATCTGGCGATTGATGATGATGTATGGGTGTACACGGGAGTAACTTCTGTAAACAGTGACCAGTCCAATGTGGGATTTGTTCTGATGAACCAGAGAACTATGGAGACAAAGTATTATCCGGTGGCAGGTGCGATCGAGGATTCTGCGATGGCATCGGCAGAAGGACAGGTACAGAACCTGAAGTATCGGGCGACTTTCCCGCTGCTGCTTAACATTTCCGGGGAGCCGACTTACTTTATGGCACTTAAGGATGATGCAGGACTTGTGAAAAAGTATGCAATGGTCAATGTCCAGAAGTACCAGGTTGTTGCGATCGGAGACACGGTAAGTGCATGTGAAGAATCCTACAATAATCTGCTTCTTACCAATGGAATCAAGGAAAAAGAAGAAGTGAAGATGGATACCGGCACGATCGAAGGAAAGATCACGAAAATCGCCCAGGGTGTTATAGATGGAGATTCTCATTACTACATTATGCTGGAAGGATCAGATGAGATTTTTGATGTATCGGTAGTCGATTTTATTGAGATCATCAAGTACAATGTGGGAGATGATGTAAAACTGGAGTATGCAAAAGGGGATAAGGCAAATACGGTTTTGTCTTTGAAATAGCATGATGTTGGGGTCAAAAGGTATTTTGACCCCTTTGATACCAGATTGCGAGAGTGCAAAAATCCTCTTGCAAGCAAGCTTGCATCGGCTTTCTGACCTTTTGACCCTGGTATCATAGCATAAAAAGAATGTGCTCTGTCACATTTGGAAAACCATAAAAGGAGGGATGAAGATTTACAGAAAATCTTCATCCCTCCTTTTGGATAATGTCTATCTTAGTTAAGGAGTGTACAATCTTCAAAATTTACATTACCAAGCTGTTCATTCGTTGCACTGATGCTGACATAAAAATCTACATCATTTTCTTTGGAGATCTTTTTCAGTGTTTCGATGAAAGAAGGAATGTTCTCAAGTGTGATGTCGGCGTGCTTTAAAATACCGTCGATAAAGATTGCTTTGATATCATGGTCTGCGCTTAACATACCGTAAATAAATCCAAGATATTCATCGGTATTGGTGATTACATCATAGTCATCCATGCAGATCGCTCTGATGTTGAAAGATAAGCTGTATGTAACTTTATGGTCTTTATCCCACATGCCAATTTTCTCCCCTTCCTCAAATATAGAAGCCATATCATCATTAGT